>Ga0055536_1000902_pt1 | contig 19221 bp, 14 predicted proteins | sample AraplaCvi_mLB_r2_FD_55037 | JGI IMG/M metagenome (GOLD analysis project Ga0055536, IMG submission 55037) | Arabidopsis root microbial communities from North Carolina, USA - plate scrape MF_Cvi_mLB_r2 | ecosystem: Host-associated > Plants > Roots > Endosphere | place: USA: North Carolina...
CTCATTCTTAAATGGATTTTCAGTGCGGCCGCCCTGCTGGGGGTTGCGTACCTGTATTCAGGCGTGGTGGTGAGCAGCTTTACCGGCGCGCTGATCGCGGCCGCTGTGCTGGGTGCGCTCAACATGGTGGTGCGTCCCATCCTCGTGCTGNTGACCCTGCCCGTGACGGTGGTGACGCTGGGGCTGTTCCTCTTCATCGTCAACGCGCTCATGTTCTGGGCCGCCGCCAGCCTCACCAGCAGCCTGAACGTGACCGGCTTCGGCGCGGCACTGATAGGCTCGCTGATCTACTCGGTGTTGCAGCTAATGGTCGACTTTGTCCTGGAGCGCCTGTTCCTTGATAAGTGATTCCGTCTGGCGCGTTCGCGTGTCCAGGATGGAACCCTCCACATAGTCCGCACTGCCGGGGTTGCTGCGCATCAGTGCCTGCGCTGCCTTGAACCGGTCCAGCGCCGCCGGATAGTCCAGCTGCGCCGCCCGGCTTTCCGCGTCGGCCCGAATTGCCCGCACGCTCTGGTTCTGGTTGCCATACGCAACCGCGAGCAACTGCCAGGCCGTGGCATCCTTGGGGTGGGCCGCCACCCAGGTTTGCAGCCGGCTGGACACATCCTGGGCCCGCTGGGCCGCCAGCAGCGAACGGGCCTGGATCAGGACTTCCGCGCGCGACACAGCCTTTGAAATATCGACGGTTGCGGCCGTCGCGGGGACGACTCCGGCCAGCAGGTCGATTTCGACGGCCAGCAGGTCCGCTATGCCGGCCGCTTGCGGGGTATCAGCGGGAACGAGCGGCCTGAGCCTCGCCAGCAAGGTTCGCGCCCCCGCAAAATCGCGCAGCTGCGCCGCCGCATAGGCGCCGGCATACACAACGCCGGCGTCGCGTACGTTGTCCGCCGAGGCCGGTGATTGCAAGAGAAGGGGCGTGGTCCGGCGCTGGGCTTCCGTCACCATGGCGCGCAGCGCGTCAACTCCGGGCGCTGCCAGAATGCGTGCGCGCGATGCCATCATGGCATGCAGCACGCGCGCCTTGCCGGCTTCGACCAGTTTTTCAGGAGAGGGCTTTTGTGCCTCCGCAGCGGCCAGTTGCACCCGCGCCTGCGCAGCAGCAATCCGCTCAGTCGTCAGCGGGTGGGATCGCAAGTAGGGAAAAGAGCCGTTGTCATTCAGGCGCGAGGCTTGCTGCAGCTTTTCGAACATGGTGGTCACGCCGCGGCTTTCAAAGCCCGCGTCGGTCATCACGCCGAAGCCGATGCGATCGGCCTCCCTTTCCATATCCCTTGAGAAATTGAGCTGGTTTTGCACCGCGACCGCCTGGCCGCCCACAATGGCGGCGCTGGCGGCATCGCCGTTTTTGCCGGCCGCCAATGCTCCAAGGACCATGGCGGCGATCATCCAGGGCGTCTGGCGCGACTGCTGCGTCAACATGCGCGAAATGTGCCGCTGCGTGACGTGGCTGAGTTCGTGGCCGAGTACGGCAGCCATTTCGTCCGCATTGCCAACGGCAGCAATCAAACCCAGGTGCACGCCAAAGTAACCGCCGGGCAAGGCAAAGGCATTGATGCTGCGCTCCCGGATCAGGAACAGCTGCCANGCAAATCGCTCATCAAGCTCTGCATGCAGTTCACCACGTGTCCGCGCGGCGGCCACCAGCGGCTGCCAGATGCTTTGCACATAGTCCGTCAGCACCGGGTCGTCGATGTAGTCCGGGTCCCGGTAAATGCTGGCGGCAACGCGGTCGCCGATACGGCGCTCCGTCGCGGCCGCCAGTTCGGACGTCTCGCCCAGCGAAGGCAGGGAGCCTGCGGTGGCGCCGGGTGCGCTGACGGGCGCCTGCGCGAGGGAGAGGTTGGCTGACGCCACCCATACAAGCACGCCCAGCGTCAGCCGAGCCAGAACAGGGCGGGATCTTGGCGACCCTACGCGGCTAGAACGAATCAATGGGTACAAAAGCTATGACCTCTGCGGTGCTGGTGTCCAGCAGGACCGTCCAGAAAGTCTGCCGTCCCACCATGGGTATGTACGCGGTCGCGCCTGCTTGGTCTGCCCGGCGGGAAGCGGATCGCAGGGCGGCGTCAATTTCAGCACTTCTAGCGGGAAAGCGGGCTTTTAAATCCGCCAACGGGCGCATATGTGCCCGGATCTGGGATACACCCTGCGCATAGGTCTGCCAAAGCACCGGACGCGCCCCAAGGGGAACACCCTGCAGGGCCGCCATGGTGGCGTCGAAATTTTCCTTGCTATCTTTGAATTCACGCAACGAAAGCGGTGTCGGGCCGGTCAGCGGCAACCTGCCAAGCCCCTCTGGCGCACTCTTCAGCTCTTCCTCAGGGATATCAATGGCATGAACGACCCTGAACCGGTCTATCTCGAACACAAGGTGCACGGGCCTGGCCACGGCAACCGTCCATAAGCCATAGGCCAATGCCGCTGCCTGCAACATGCCGATGATCGTAAGATCGCGGCGTAATTCCTTCGCGGGCTTCGCGATATTGAATACCGTCAGCGTCAGGAGGGGACCCATGACGACGTCGACGGCCACCACAATCAGGAACAACTCGCGGCCCCCGGAGATTTCCCGGTAGGGGTAGGGATACCAGACCGCAAAAACAAGCCACGCGGCGAGCGCGGCAATGACCAGACTGAGGCCGAAATGAATGCCTGCTGCCAGCAGCCGGCTGGCTCGAGCGTTTAGATTCGCAAACATGGTCTTATGATGATGGATTGTTGTAAAGGTTTCGTAACAGCATGGCCTCTTCGCCCGCACTCACTCACTTTGACGGCCAGGGCCAAGCCCACATGGTTGATGTCGCGGCCAAGGCAACAACCCACCGCGTTGCCATCGCACAGGGACGTATCGTAATGAATCCGGCGACACTTGCCATCATTTTGCAGGGCAACGCCAAAAAAGGGGACGTGCTGGGTATCGCACGCATTGCGGGCATCATGGCNGCCAAAAGAACCAGCGACCTGATTCCCTTGTGCCACCCACTGGCGCTCACACGCGTTGCGGTGGACTTCGAGCCCCAGGCCGCCGATGCCAGCATCACCTGCCGCGCCACCGTGGAAACCCTGGGCGTAACCGGCGTGGAGATGGAGGCGCTTACTGCTGTGCAGGTGGCCTTGCTGACGATTTACGACATGTGCAAAGCGGTGGATCGCGCCATGACCATTACCGACGTGAGACTGCTCGAAAAACACGGCGGGAAATCCGGTAGCTTTGTCGCGGGCTGAGGCAACTCAAGGCATGCGTTGAGGCAGGCCCAGGGAGTACTGCTTGTTGGATTGTGCCCAGCGTGCATAGTCCGCCGGGAAAGCCGCCCGGTAGCGCGCCATGTGCGCCATGGCTTCGTCGTCGCGCCCCAGCATCACGGCGCTCTCAATCACTTTTTCGATCACGTGAGGCTCAGGTGAGTAGTGCAGCAGGGCTGTGGCGGTGTTGAAGGTCCATTCGGCGTTATCGCGAGTGAGTGGGGTGAGACTCAACTCAGCAAAGCGCACCTGGTTGCGGAATAACCAGGAATCGCGAATTTTGACCAGGGTGTTGTCACGATAGGCCTCGTCACGGGCCTCAGACGCCAGATAAATCTGGCTGATTCGATGGTAGTCCCAAGCAGCATAGGCGATGGCCGCTATCAACACAAAAGCCGACAACGAGCATGTCATTTGCGCCAGTTGCATATTTGGCCGATTTGGCACCCCCTTCGTGTCCGCTTCGCGCCATAGCAGCAACACGCACAAACCCACTGCCATCTGAAATGGCCCATACCATAGCGGATATTCAAGCAGACTGTGCAGGCCAATCAGCGCCAGCACCGACCATGCGAGCTGGCGCGTGGAGTCCATCTCACGCCAAGGCTGTCGCCGCCACACCCACCAAGTCAGAACGCCGCAAGCGAACACCGAAGCCGGAATGCCCAACTCTACGGCCAGATGCAGCGGCAGGTTATGAGCGTTGTCCAGAATGTCACAAAAGCGCAGCCCTTCATATAGCGTGACATAGTGCGCGTAATCCAGCTCGCCCCAGCCCCAACCCAACCAGGGTTTTTGCGCAATCAGATGCAACACGTTGGACCACAGCGGAAGGCGGGTCGCACATGAGGCCTCTCCCACCCGCATGCGTCCCCACGTCCCGCTCAGCAGNGGATCCTGTCCGATGAGCCACGGCAGCAGTAGCGAAGCCGCCACATAGGCCAATCCGAAAACCAGCAGCACGCGGCGCAACTCCGGCCGACGCAATCCGCCCCAGAGGCCTGTCAGGGCAATCAGCAGACACGCCTGCAGCACACCGGTTCGTGATGCGGAAGCNGCATTGCCCAAGGCCAGAACAGTTGCCAAAAGCATCCCNAGCCAGGCCGTCAATGCCGGCTTACCTGGCTTGCCCCCCAAGGGGCGAGACGGCTGTTGCACCATCAACCACAGCAGCGCTGCCATCGCAATATTGGTCAGTGTTGCGAACTGATTGCGCTGGCGCAGGTTCGCAAAAGCCTCGCCGAGCTGCGTCTGATTGACCCAGGGTCCNAATGCCTGCGCAGCGCCGAAATATTGCAGCAGGCCGATGAGGCCGCTGACCACACCGGCCAACACCCACGCGCAAGCTATGGGGCTGGCCCAGCGTTGCGTCAAAAGAGCACCGCCACGTAAGGACACCGGAGTCACATGCACCGATGCCAGCAGCATCAGGCTGGCCGTGGAAATCAATGTGACAAGCCACGGCAACACAGAAGGTGACGGCCCTGGCGCAAAGGAGTTCAGCCACGGTATCGTGATGGCTAAAACGATGAGTACGCTACGATTCTCGGTGGCAATGATGGCGGACTTCATGAATGTGCTTGACCCGGCCTCAATAGTCGGTAATCCCTGGATGCGGGCCAGCTACGCTGTTAAGTAGCGTGGTGATTTCAGGGAAGTTTTACCTCAAGCAACTGGGGATAGGTATTTTCACCGACTTCTGCAAACCGAAGCTTAAGGCGCATATACGCCCCCTCACCAAGCAACACTCGCAGAACCTGGGCCTGCCGTATGGCCTCCTCGGGGTTCCCATTGAGAGCCAGCACCAATGCATATCGCGATAGAGGCGCACCAGAAGGATAGTGAAGCGCCACTCGCCTGACGATTTCAATATCCTCTGGCGTCATGCCGGGCTCTGGCCGTATGCGAATGCTATCTCGCAAAGCTCCCAGTTGAGTCAATAGAACCAGCTTGGGGCGTTCGTAGTCGGAAGGTGTTTTTCCGATTCGCAGGTTCTCAAATCGGGCCATGCGGAAGTCTTCTTCCGCCCTGAAATACTCGTACCCTGTCCAACAACACACTACTGCAAAGAGGGTTACGAATACCGCACAAAAGCGTATTCCAACATCTGCCATCGGCTGTGCCGACATTTCACCCTCCAGAGTTCCCAGCAAAAACATCGCCGGCACCAGGAAGTATGCGTAGGCAAAAGGGAATTCAAGCATGGCATGCACCATCAACGCCAATGCCACCGCGAGACAAAACCAGGAAGAGACCTGGTCGGCCGCCTTGACGCGGCTCCAAAGCCAGACGCCCGTAGGTAGCAGTAGCAACAGGGCCAGCGGAAGCCCCACTCCTAGAACCAAGTCAAGAACAATGTTGTGGCTATATGAAAAAGATTCACTTACGGCGTAGTGATCCGCCACCGCATTGTGGGCTTTTGCAACTTCGCGAATACCCCAGCCTAACCAGGGTCGCATGGTTACGGCTTCGAGCAACTGTGGCCAAACGATCATGCGCAGTCCGGCGTTGGTATTGACCGCCATGCTGGCGTCGGACATTTGTACAAAACGCAAGAACGGGGGCCAAGCCCAAAACAGCAACAGAAAACTCAGAATGGCAAGCAATGCAGCGTAAGGGGAAANGCTGAACCCAACACGCTTGCGTTTTGCGAACCACCAACACGCCATCAGGAGAAANGCCAAGGTCCCCGTGCGGGACTCCGTGGCCGCCAGACCGATGCAGAGAACCACAAAAACCGCACCCGCGGGAAAACCGCGCAACTTTCGGGTGTGATGCAAAAAGATCAGGCTGGCAAGTCCCATTAATTCCAGCGTGGCCAAGTGATTGGGCTGCCCCAGATTTGCACCAGGACGTCGAAGCGTGGTCAGGCGCATGATCCAGGTGGCNTCTGGCCACAGCTCAAGAACCTCGCCAACCGCCATCACGGCAGACATGGCGGCCACACATACCAAGGTAACCGCTACAGCAGTTTGTATTCTTGCCCGTCCAAATCGATGTTCCGGATCAAGACCCCTTTGCGCCAAAGTAAAGCCGAGGGTCAAACAAATCGCACAAAGCGCCAGGTACAACAGAAACATCCAGACATCGCCCCAGAAAGCGATATCTCCAGTCATACCCTGAAGGGTGGCTATGATTGCCAGCCCCAAGAAGGGAACAAGCGCAGTCGGCAATCCTATTTTCTGAGGACTGCCTTTGCGAAGTGCGGCAATGGCCGCCAATGTGATAACCGAAACCGACAGGAATGCGAGTGCCTCATTCTGAAAGCTCACCCATGGAAGAAATTTGCTGGGTATGAGCCAACTAAGGGCAAAGAGAAGAACACCACCGGCAACGAATACTGCATGCATAAACAAAGCGCTCCCGAAGGAGCGCTCTTTTTTCTAGATCAGAAACAGGATATCAGGTACCGCGGCAAGATCCAGGCAGCAGCTTGGAATCAACAGTGGTTCCATCAGCTGGCAGGCCGCAAACCCATTTATAAATAGCAGAGCCCAGGGCCACAGCGCCGTTTGTCTGCGTCTTGGGGGTCAACGTCAGAACGCGGCCGTCTGCACCGGCGCCGATACCGGTAGCAGCCACAGTCACGAGCACTTGACCGGGGAAGGCAGCNCCATTGCCCTTGGTTTGNATCAGAGCAACATATTTGCTAGGAGCAGAGGCAGAATTGGAAGCCTCGCAGCCAAAGCCGTCATCGGCAGGGAAGCTGCCCGATGCGGATTGAACCACTTCGGTGATGGTGGTGCGGCAAGCCGAAGCAGCCAGCACAACTTCAGACATCTTGGCGCGCTTGGTGTAGTCCTGATAAGCAGGCAGAGCCACGGCAGCCAGAATACCGATAATCGCCACAACGATCATCAATTCGATCAGGGTAAAACCCTTTTGCATTGAACGCTTCATAGAAACTCCTTGGTTGAAAAAACTAGCCTTCAAACGCAGCAGGTTCCATGCCACCTTGCCAAGGGCCCAAATACCNCCATAAGTGATGGCCAGTCACGACGGGATTTACCTTTTTTGGCTCTCAGNCCGGAATTTTTCGACAATTTTGTCACTTGATACACACTGACCGAACCATCTTCAAATCAGTCAGTCCCATCAGCACTTTCTCCATACCGTCCATCTTCAGCGTGCGCATGCCGCTGCTGACTGCGCAGGCGAACAATTCCGCGACGCGGGCACGCTCCTGGATCAGCCTTTTCGCGGCGTCGTCGGCGATCATGAGCTCGTGCAGGCCGATGCGGCCTTTGTAGCCGGTTTTCCCGCATTTGTCGCAGCCCACTGCGCGNTACATGGTGAGCTTGCCGTCCTTGCCGTAGTGCTCCATCCAGTCTTCGAAAAGTTTTTGCGACTCACCGCCCTCGTCGGCCTTCCAGGCTTCGGTATTGCGCAGCTCTTCGGCGTATTCCTTGATGAAATCCTTGATCTCCTGCGAACTCGGCTGGTAGGCCTCCTTGCAATCGCACAATTTTTTGGCCAGGCGCTGCGCCAGGATGCCCAACAGCGCATCGGCAAAATTGAACGGGTCCATGCCCATGTCCAGCAGGCGGGTGACGGATTCTGGCGCCGAATTGGTGTGCAGGGTCGAGAACACCAGGTGGCCCGTCAGTGAAGCTTCAACACCCATGGCCACCGTCTCCTTGTCACGCGACTCGCCGACCATGATGATGTCCGGGTCAGCCCGCAAGAAGGCACGCATGACCAGCGCGAAGTCGATGCCCGCCTTCCGGTTGATCTGCACCTGGCGCAGGCCTTTTTGTGTGATTTCAACCGGGTCCTCGGCCGTCCAGATCTTGGTGTCCGGCGTGTTGAGGAATTTCAGGATGGAGTGCAGCGTCGTGGTCTTGCCCGAACCGGTGGGGCCGCACACGTAAAAGAGGCCATAGGGCTTGGAGACGGTTTTTTCGAGCCGCTCCTTGTTGTGCGCCGTCAATCCGAGCTTCTCGAGCGGTATCGGCTCGCCCGCGGCCAGAATCCGCATGACCACGTCTTCCACGCCGCCGGCGGAGGGAATCGTGGCGACGCGCAGCTCGATGTCGAGCGGACCGTATTTCTTGAACTTGATCTTTCCGTCCTGCGGCTTGCGCTTTTCGGAAATATCCAAGTCGCACATGATCTTGAGCCGGGTGACCATGGCCTGGCGGAACTGGGCGGGCACCTCGATGTAGGGCTGCAGGGAGCCGTCCACACGGAAGCGGATACCGGTCTTGGCCTTGCCGGGCATCGGCTCGATGTGGATGTCCGAGACCTTCTGGTTATAGGCGTCGATGATGACCTTGTTGACGAATTTGACCAGCTCGTTGTCGGCCGCCGCGGATTCCAGCGACGAATCGTCGGCGCCCTCACCTTCGAGCGGCGCATCCATGTCCGCCAGCAACTGGTCGATGGTGCTGCTCTCCGCACCGGCCCCGAACAGCTGGCTGAGGGTCTCTTCGAACTCGGTCTGGGTCGTGACCCGGTAGGCGAACTTGCTGATGCGCGGGAAGACCTGGGGCACGACGCGGGCGCCGCGCACGGCCTCCGGGTCCATGCACATGATCACCAGGCCTTCCGTGGTCTCCTCCAGCGGCATCCAGCCTTGCTGCTCGATGAAATCCCGCTTGAGCGGGCCGTGCAACATCTCGGAACGTATGCGGCCGCTATTGAAGGGCTCATAGCCCACACCGAAAAACTTCGCCAGCGACTGGCCGATCTGGGCGGGGCGGATGCGGTAGTTGGCCATCAGGATGTGCTCAACCGGCTTACCCTCCTCGCGCGCCTGCTGGATGCATTGCTGCAGCTCATCCTGCGATAGCACGCCCTCGGTGACCAGCCCGTCGTACTTTGTCGCCTTGCGCCGCTGGCCCTCTTCGGTTTTCTGCATGCGCTGGCGTATCGCAATGCCCAGCGTCTTGCAGAGTTGGCGCGCGCCATCTTCCTCGAGCTTGCCGAAGGGCTGGTCGCTGCGATTGTTGATGACCTGCAGGACACCGTAGAGCGTGTCCCCGTCCATGACGGGTGCCACCAGCATCTGCTTGGTCCTGTAGCCCGAGCGCTTGTCGACCTCCTGCAGGAAGCTCAGGGCCGGGTGGATTTTCTTCAGGGCATCTTCGTCATACACATCGGCGATGTTGACCATCTGGTGCGACATGGCCACATAGCCGGCAATGCTTTGCGCGCTGACGGGAAGCTTCAGGTCGCGGCTGGTGTTGAGCCCCGTCTTGACCTTGGACACGATGGACGTGCGGTCCTCATTGACCGCGTACAGCGTCAGCCGGTCGGCATTGAAGAGCTTGCAGATGTCCTGGCTCGCCTCCAGCATGATCTGGTCGATGTTTTCGGTCTCATGGATGCGATTGGTGACCAGCTGCAGCTGCCGAAAGTACAGCGCCTCAAAGGTAACGCCGCGTTCCTGCGGCGGAAGCATCTGCGAGTCGAAAAACTCGTCCTGGGGATCTCGTTGCAATACGGCACTCATAAGTCAAACTCCTGGCCTGCGCGCAACCACCGGATGTCGTGTGTCACGTTGGGGCCAAACGGTCGGGTTTGGTCAAAACGCTGTATCTCGGCCATGATGAGGTCGGTCTCGGCGGGCTTGGTGTGGGTGATGTAGATCGGGTAATTCTTTCCGCGCTCTATGCAGTCGAGCTCATTGGCCAGCGCGTGGGGCGACAGGTGGAGGCTGCGTCTGGCAAGGTCGCGCTCACGGTTGCTGAAAGCGGTTTCAATGACCAGCATGGCGACGTTCATCTGGTTGATGCGGGCCCACAGCGCCGGGTTCTGTTCGGTGTCGCCGGTGAACACCCAGCAACCCTTGCCGGTGGCGACGGCGTATCCCACGGCGGGCACGGTATGCACCGCGGGCAGCACTTCCACATGCTTTCCGGCCAGCAGCAGCGTCTGCCCCACCTCCAGCGGGTGGAAGCTGACGAACGGTGCCTCGGGTGTGGGAATCCTCGAGAAATCCGGCCAGATGGTGTTGTTGAAGATATGCGCCTTCAGCGCGGCAATCGTGCCCGGCAGGGCATGGATCTGGATGGGCGTGGTGCGCCGCGATGCGATGGCATCGACCATCAACGGCAAGGCGGCGACATGGTCCAGGTGTGAATGGGTGAGCAACACATGGTTGATGCCGGCCATTTCGTCGAGGGTGAGGTCGCCCACACCCGTGCCCGCATCAACCAGCAAATCGTTGTCCAGCAGAAAAGACGTGGTCCGGCAGTCCTTGGCGATGGCTCCCGAGCAGCCTAGTACACGTACTTTCATGAGATTTTCCGGTTAGCCTGAGTGGAGTCTTTTGTCTTATTTGGTCTCGAAATTGGTTGCGCCATCCCATTCCGGGTCAAAAGGCAACAGCCTCATGGAGGCTACACGCTCCGCATACAGCCGGTAAAGGAACTTTTTGCCGTTTGTCCGCTGCAAATTTAGTAACTGAACGTCACATTGGTCCCAATCCTGGGCACGATAGGCTTTCAGGGCCATGCCCCAGGTTTTCAATTCGGCGGCATTGTCCTTGTCTATCCGGTCCGCCGGCGCCAGCGGCCAAAAAATAGCTACGGCCTGATCTTTGCCCTTCACGCGGACTTTGTCCAGTTCCTGCCATGCGAAATCACCCGCCAGCTTGCGGGTGGACTCGCTGACCACGATGTCGACGCCATACGTCTTGCACAGGCCTTCCAGGCGCGAGCCCAGGTTCACCGCATCGCCGATCACGGTGTAGCTGCGGCGGATGTCCGATCCCATGTCGCCCACACACATGGTGCCGGTGTTCAGGCCTATGCCTATGCCTATCTCGGGTAAACCCTTGCTTCTGTGTTCTTCGTTGATCCTGCGCACGGCGTTCGACATTTCCAGCGCGGTTTTCACGGCCAGCGCGGCGTGGTCGGGCGTATCCACGGGNGCCCCCCAGAAGGCCATCACGCAGTCGCCCATGTATTTGTCGATGGTGCCGCGATTGCCGCGTATCAGGTCGGTGAGGCGGCTGAAAACGCTGTTGAGCAGCGCCTGCAGCTGGGTCGGCTCCATGGTCTCCGACATCTTGGTAAAGCCGCGCATGTCGCAGAACATGACGGTCAGCTCCTTGGTGGTCGCCCGCATGTTGTAGCTGTCGGGGTCTTTCACCATTTCGTCGACCAGCTCAGGCGGCACATAGGTGCCGAACAGGTTGGCCAGTTCGCGCTTGGAGCGGCTTTCAACGAAATAGCCGTAACTCATGTTGAGCGCGAAAGCCGTCAGCGCCATGACCAGCGCGCTGGCCAGCGGCAGCACCAGGCCATAACCCGCATACAGCCAGAAATTGAGCCCAGCGATGACCGCAAGCGCGGCCAGGCTGACCATGACCGCCCGCGAGGCGGACAGCAGGGGCAGCGCGAAAGCCAGTGCCAGACCCGACAGCAGCAGGATGACGATCTCGTATCCGACGGCATAGTCGGGCTTGACAAATACCTTACCGTCCAGGAAGCCCGAAATCACGTTGGCATGGGTTTCCACACCGGGATAGGTNTCCCCGACCGGCGTAACCCGCAAATCGAGCAGGCCGGGCGCCGTGGTACCGATCAGGACAATCTTGTCCTTGAGCGCGCCGGGCGCCAGGCGCTTGGCTAGCAGGTCGGCGGCCGAGATGTAGCGAAACGAGCCCCCGGCGGCGCCGCCATTGCCCCGGAACGGGACCAGCGTGGCAACCCGGTCNTCGACCGGGATCGCCAGCATCTTGCCGCCCTGCTTGAGCAAAATACTTTCCAGCCCCTGGTAGTTGCGCGTGAGGAATTTCTCCGGCGGAAAACCGGGCTCGACCCGCGGCAGGCCCACCAGCATGCGGAACATGGCCAGCGCCAGCGATTCGTAGTACTGCCCCTTGTATTCCGCCAGCAGGGGGATGGAGCGCACCACGCCGTCGCCCTCGGTNATGGAATTGAAGAAACCGCCCAGCGGCGCGGCCTTGGCCAGTTGCTCGATGTTGGCGCCGTAGCCGTTCCAGCTGGTGAACTTGATGGGCCGGCCGGCCAGCGCCTCGCGGCCCATGACCGGAGCGGGCAGGACACCGTTGACGCGCCCGTCGCGGTCGCTGGTGAAGTAATAGCCCATCACCACAGGCCGCTTCTCGATCGCCTTGGCGAACACCGCGTCGTAATCCAGGCTGGCCTGCAGCTGGTTGATTTTTTCAGAGAAGCCGGGCTGGTCCTTCAACTCGGCCTGCGCGAGCTGCTTGAGCCGTTTCAGGCCCGAGCTTTCGTCGGCCTCGGCAAATACCACGTCAAAGCCCAACAGGGCCGTCTTCTGGCGGTCCTGGAGCTCTTCGACCAGTTCCGCCAGCTTGTTGCGTCCCCAGGGCCAGCGGCCGACTTCGGCCAGGCTTTTTTCGTCGATATCGACGATGACGATGCGCTCATCGAGCGTGCGGGGCATGGTCGCGCGAAGGCGCGCGTCGTAGATGATGTCGTCCAGACGCTGCAGCACGCCCAGGCGCATGACCCCGCTGGCATGCAGCAGGGCAAACACAAGCGGGATCAGCGTGACAACGATGCGAGGCCAGTGCCGGGAGAGGAGTCTCATGAGACCTCGGGTGTTGGGTGCTGACGGTCCGCGTTAAGGCGAAGCCCGGGCGGGCACCCGGGTCAGTGTTGGACGAACTGCATCTGTGTACCGGCCAGCTCGAGCATGTCACCGTTTTTCAGGAGGACGGGCTCGGCCCCGATAGGCGCGCCGTTCAGCGTCGGCTTGCCCGCGCCTTCCACATGAGCCACCACAAAACCCTGGGGCCGTTTGGTGATCGCAGCCACCGCAACGCCGGGTTTGCCGATGGTGGTCACCACCTTGACCAGCGCCACTTCGCGGCCGGCAGCCGCCCCCGACATGACCTTGATGGCCGCATTCATGTTGCCGCCGTCAGCGGCGGGCGCCGCCGCCGGCGCACCGGCGGGCGGCGCAACCAGGCCCGCGGAGCCGGCCTTGATGATCATGGTCTTCTCGAAGCTGGGGCCCGCGGCCTCGTTCACGTACTTGATCTTGTACTTGCCGATTTCCACCGTGTCGCTGTTTTGCAGCAACAGTTTTTTCACGGCCTTGCCGTTGACATAGGTGCCGTTGGTGCTGTTGAGGTCTTCAAGATAGACCTCGTTGCCGGACATCTGCAGGACGGCGTGCTCCCCGCTGACAGCGAGGTTGTCGATGACGATATCGTTATAAGGCCTGCGGCCCAGGGACGTCCGGTCCTTCGTCAACTGGACTTCCTTGATCACAACGCCGTCAATAGAGACGATCATTTTCGGCATGGCCGACTCCTGTCTGTTTTTAAATTTTCAGTCACCGCTTATTTTCCCAGCATTCTCGACAAAAGGCCCCGCTTGGCCGAGTCTTCTTTTGCATAAGCCAGCAAGACGGAAATATTATCGCGTCCGCCGGCCTCATTGGCCGCCGCAATCAGCTGCTTGGACTTCTGCTCCAGCGTTCCCGCGCCCGTCAGGATGGCGGCAATTCCGGGGTCCGCCACCATGTCCGACAAGCCGTCGGAACACATCATGTAGAGGTCACCCGACTCCACACGGTGCTCGTTGACCTCCACCAGCACGGTATCTTCCACACCCAGGGCGCGGGTCACGAGGTTCTTGTTCAGGGACGTCAGCGCCTGCTCGGGCGTGATCAGCCCGGCGTCGATCTGCTCCTGGAGCAGCGAGTGGTCCTTGGTGATCTGCTGGAGTTCCTGGCCGCGAAGGCGGTAGCAGCGCGAATCGCCGATGTGGCCCAGCATCAGGCGGCCGTCCTGGAAAACGCCCACCACCAGCGTGGTGCCCATGCCCGTGTACTGGGGATTGGAGTTGGCCGCATTGAAGATCGAGTGGTTGGCGTTTTCCACGCAGATTTCCAGCGCCCGTCGCACTTCCTTGGCATTCGCATGCCGGCCCGCCTGGGACAGCCAGCGCCCCATTTCCGACTTGATGAAAGCCACAGCCATGCCGCTGGCGATCTCGCCGGCGTTGTAGCCGCCCATGCCGTCCGCCAGGATGCAAAGCCGTGTCGCCGCATCAAAGGCCACCGCATCCTCATTGTTGTCCCGCGTCAGCCCTGGGTCGGTATGTGTGCAAATCTCGTAAATCATCTTGTGTGGGTTGTCACTGGGTGTCTTTGTCGGCGGCGGGNGGCCTGGAGACAACGGTTTTGTCGAATGTCTGCTCGCCCCCGGCATTCATGGCCTGGGTGGCATCATAGGCCCTGGGCTCGGGCGCCTGGACGGCGGGGGCGGATTGCACCACCGTGGCATCAAAAGAGGCTGCGGGAGCGGCCGGCGGGGCGGCTTGGACAGCCGGCGCCGGTGCGGGAGCAGCCACGGGCGCATCCCCTTGCAATGCAGCGATGGCCGCACGCAAATCGGCGGCGAAGCGGTCGCCGTCCTGGTAACGGAGCTCGGGTTTCTTGGCCATCGACAGCGCGACGATCTGGGCCAGCCGCGGGGACAGGTCCTTGCGGATGATGCGGATATCCGGCGCCTCTTCGTTGGCGATCTTGTACATCAGCTCGGCCATGGAGTCACCGCGGAAAGGCAGCACGCCGGCCAGCATCTGGAACAGCATGACGCCCAGCGAATACAGGTCCGAGCGCCCATCGACTTTCTTGCCGGCGATCTGCTCGGGCGACATGAAGCTGGGCGTGCCCAGCACCAGGCCGGTCTTGGTCTTGCTGGAGTCCGTGATACGCGCGATGCCGAAGTCAGTCACCTTCACCGTATCGCTGTCGGGCTCATACATGATGTTGGCCGGCTTGATGTCCCGGTGCACCACATTCTGCTTGTGCGCATAGGCCAGGGCTTCGGCCACCCGCGCCACGATGGACAGGACCTTGGGCACAGGCAGCAGGCTGCCGTCCTTGGTGACGTCGGCCAGGTCCTTGCCCTTGAGGAATTCCATCGCGATGTAGGCCAGGTCATGCTCTTCACCGGCATCGAAAATCGTCACGATGTTCTGGTGCTGCAAGCGGCCTGCAGTTTCGGCTTCGCGGAAGAAGCGCTCGCGCGCATCGTCGAGCTCCTCGCCTTCGAACTCCTGGCTCAGCGCCATGGTCTTGATGGCCACGACGCGGCCAATCTTGGGGTCCTTGCCGAGGTAGACCACGCCCATGGCGCCCTTGCCCAATTCTTTTTCGACCTGGTAGCGGCCCAGCATGGGTTTTTCAACAGCGCCGCCGTCCAGCAGCATGGTGCCGCCGGGATGCACCCCGCCGCCGCCCAGGATGACCGTCTCGGAGAGGTTCTTGGCACGGTTGAGCTTGGACTGCAGGTCCTTGTGGTTCTTGTTGTAAGTGGCCATGTGCTCGTACACGGCCTGGGCCTTGTTGAACTGCCGCTTGCGCTCGAAATCCAGCGCGAGGTTGTACATGTTGTCCATCAGCGCGTCGGTGAAGGGCACGCGGCGGAAGCGGTCAAACGCCATGTCCAGTTGGCCCTGGCCTTGCAGCGCCAGGCCCATCATGCGGTTGGTTTCGGCCGATTCCTCGTCGGACTTGAGCTTGCCGGCCTCGGTCATGAGGAAACGCTTGGTGGTCAGCGCCAGGTGGCCTATGACCAGGAGGGCGGCCGGGAAGACAAACTTGAGCCAGGTCGCGGCCGCCGAGAGCAGGCTGAACTCGACCACCAGCAGCACCAGGAACAGCACCAGGGTGACGATGGCGGCCTTGCCCGCCGACAGCCGGGGCAGGCCGGCAATGAGGTATCCCGCCACCAGCAGCAGCACGCCCAGCGTGGCCCATACGCCCCAGCCCGGCTGCACGATGAAGTGCTCGCTCAGGATGCTGGACGTGATGTGCGCGATGGTTTCCGCCGGTGAAAGCCCGGGGCCGGCAGGTGTCGGAAACTGGGTGCCCACGCCCGCGGCGGTGGCGCCAATGATCACGATCTTGTCGGCGTACTTGGCGGCCGGGATCTTGCCGGAGATCACGTCGTAAAACGAGTCCACCGCGAAGGCAGGCCGTCCGTCCTTGCCCTTGTAGAACTGGGGCAGCATGAGTGCCGACTCGTCGGTTTTGACCATCAGCTTGCCGATCTGCACCGACTCGCCCACATTGAGCTTGATGTCCGCCGGCCCGAGGTTCAGGCTCTTGGCCGCCACCAACAGGCTCATGGAAGGCACGGCCTTGCCGTAGTAATTGATCAGCAGCGGCTCCTGGCGCACGGCGCCGTCCACATCGGGCAACTGGTTGAGGTGGGCGATGCCGGCCGCGGCCGCGCCTATCTGCTCGATGGGCTGCTGGCCGCGTATGGCCGGCAGCGAGAAGTTGTTGGTTTCATCCACCGCGCTTTTCAGCGCGTAGGCCGGCAGCGGGTTGTCGGGACGGCCCTGCGGCACGCCCAGCTGGAAGACCGAGGGCACCAGGACATTGCCGGCCTTGCTCATGCTGGCCGCGAGCTTGGCGTCGGTGTCCAGGGCGACCTCGGCCTCGGCGATCACCTTGCCGAGTTGCTCGGGCAGGCCGCCAGGCGTTGCGGTGGCCGGATCCACGGCCGGACCCAGCGCTTCCTTCATCTTGCGGATGAACACCAGCCCGCGGTCCGTCTGCGGCTCGAAGAAGAAGGCGGTGTGCGCGATGGTTTTGGCCTTGGCGGCCGACAGCTGGTCGATCAGCTGCGCGTGCACGTCGCGCGGCCAGGGCCAGCGCCCGATATTGGCGATGCTCTGGTCGTCAATGGCGATGATGGCGATGCGGTCGGAGGGCTGGCGAGAGGTGCTGGTGCTCGCGAAGTCGTAATAGCGGCGCTCCAGGGTGCCGAAAAAATCCGTCAGGCCGTGCAGAAAAAGGACGGCCAGCACCACAAGGACGCCGACAAACCAGTCGGCCCGCCAGAATTGACTCAGCTTTCTAGATGATTTGGCCACTGCCCGTCCCTTGTCCTGTTTCGCTGTGCATAAGCTGGATGCTTTTTTAATTGCTTTGTATTACCTGCCGCCTGCTGACGGCCGTTTTGGCGCACCAAGCAACGCCCGCCGGCTTTGTTTCGGCAGGTTACAAGTCTCCTGATAAGGGACATTAACAGACGGGGTGCGGCTGGACAAGGGACTTTTGCACGGCAGCCATGCCGACTGTTGCAAATAAGTAGTATTTCGGCGCACAAACAAAGGCCCGCGCTAAGCGGGCCAGGGGCAGGCGGAGAGGCATTCGGCCTGCGATGACGGCCCTGCCGTGCAGGGCCGGGCGTGCGGAGTCAGGCCGATGGCGCCTTTTTTGCCTGCCGCTTGGTCAGGTAGGTGCCCAGCGCCACCACCAGCACGGCGCCCAGGATTCCGCCGAAGGTCACGGTTTGTTCGCCGATGGGACCGAAATAACCGACCACAGCAGGGTCGGTCAGCAGCATTTCACCGGCCAGGAAACCGAGCAGGGCGGCGCCTATGGTGATGATGATGGGGAAGCGTTCCATGACCTTGGTCAGCAGGGTGGCGCCAAAAATGATCAGCGGAATGCTGACCAGCAGGCCCAGGATCAGCAGCGGCAGGTTGCCCTTGGCGGCGGCGGCCACGGCCAGCACATTGTCCAGGCTCATGACCAGGTCGGCGATCAGGATGGTGCGGATGGCTGCCATCATTCCGTTGATTTCATGGCCCTCGCCGTCTTCGTCTTCCTCGCCCTTGAGCAGGTCCACGCCGATATAAACCAGCAGGACGGCGCCAATGAGCTTCAGGTAAGGAAGGGTCAGCAACTGGATGGCCACAATGGTCAGCACGATACGCATGACGATGGCCGCGGCGCTGCCCCAGAAGATGGCCTTGCCGCGCTGCTCGGGCTTGAGTGTGCGCGCCGCCATGGCGATCACCACGGCGTTGTCGCCCGATAGCACGATGTTGGCGAGGATGATGGAGCCGAAAGCGCTCCAGAAAAGCGGGGACGCAAGGTCCAGTCCGAAAAACATGGCTATCTCCTGTTATCAATGAAAAAAAGCGCCGGGCAGCGCTTTTTTTGTTTTTTCGAGTTTAGCCCGGATGGGCGCGGGCGGCGTTCGTAGTAATGCTTACGAACGCCGCCCCGATCGCATTACAGCAGTCCCTTGAGCAGCTTGCCCATTTCAGAGGGGTTGCGCGTCACGGTGAAGCCGCAGGCTTCCATGATGGCCAGCTTGGCGTCTGCCGTGTCGGCGCCGCCGGAAATCAGCGCGCCCGCATGGCCCATGCGCTTGCCGGCCGGGGCCGTCACGCCGGCAATGAAGCCGACGATTGGCTTTTTCATGTTGGCTTTGCACCATTGGGCGGCTTCAGCCTCATCGGGACCGCCGATTTCGCCGATCATGATAACGGCGTCGGTGTCCGGGTCGTCATTGAAGGCCTTCATCACGTCGATGTGCTTGAGGCCGTTGATCGGGTCGCCGCCGATGCCGACGGCGCTGGACTGGCCCAGGCCGATTTCAGTGAGTTGCGCCACGGCTTCATAGGTCAGCGTGCCTGAGCGGCTGACCACGCCGATGCGGCCCTTGCGGTGGATGTGGCCGGGCATGATGCCGATCTTGATTTCGTCGGGGGTGATGAGGCCCGGGCAGTTGGGGCCCAGCAGCAGGGTTTTCTTGCCGCCGGCGGCTTCCTTGGCCTTCATGCGGTTGCGCACTTCCAGCATGTCCTTGACCGGGATGCCTTCGGTGATGCAGATGGCCAGGTCCAGGTTGGCTTCCACGGCCTCCCAGATGGCGGCGGCAGCGCCGGCGGGCGGCACATAGATCACCGACACAGTGGCGCCGGTGGCCTTGGCGGCCTCGGTCACGTTCGCGAAAATCGGGATGCCTTCGAAGTCTTCACCGGCTTTCTTGGGGTTCACACCGGCCACAAAGGCCTCTTTGCCGTTCGCGTAGTCGCGGCACATGCGGGTGTGGAACTGGCCGGTCTTGCCGGTGATGCCCTGGGTGATGACTTTGGTGTGTTTGTTGATGTAGATCGACATGCTTGTGTTCTCCTGGGCTTACTTGACGGCGGCCACGATTTTGGTCGCGGCTTCGGCCATGGTGTCTGCGGCAATGATGGGCAGACCGGAGTC
>Ga0055536_1000957_pt1 | contig 18468 bp, 16 predicted proteins | sample AraplaCvi_mLB_r2_FD_55037 | JGI IMG/M metagenome (GOLD analysis project Ga0055536, IMG submission 55037) | Arabidopsis root microbial communities from North Carolina, USA - plate scrape MF_Cvi_mLB_r2 | ecosystem: Host-associated > Plants > Roots > Endosphere | place: USA: North Carolina...
ACAGGGCCACGCCGCCGACCACGCCGATCGCGCTCATCGCCAGCGGCAGGTTGAAGCCGTGCCAGACCGACAGGCTGTACTCGGGCATGGCAGCGCCGAGGATCGACCCGGCCGCAGCATGCAGCACCGGGGCCACGGTCAGCGCCGGGGCGATGCCCACCGCCACGCAGATCACCACCAGGATCTCCACCGGCACCTTCATCCAGCGCGGCGGCTCGTGCGGCACGCGGTCCAGGTCGTGCGGGCCGGGGCCGAAGAAGGTGTCGTGCACGAAGCGCAGGCTGTAAGCCACGCCGAACACGCCGGCCAGCAGCGCGGCGATCGACACCGCGGTGCGCATGGTGCCCGGGCCGCCAGCGGTCAACGCCTCGGCAAACAGCATTTCCTTGGACAGGAAGCCGTTGAGCAGCGGGATGCCGGCCATCGCCAGCGAGGCGATGATCGCCAGCGCGCTGGTGAAGGGCATCAGCTTTCTCAGCCCACCCAGCTTGCGCATGTCACGGGTGCCGGTCTCGTGGTCGATGATGCCGGCGGCCATGAACAGCGAGGCCTTGAAGGTGGCGTGGTTGAGGATGTGGAACACGCCGGCGACCACCGCCATCGGCGTGGACAGGCCGAACAGCAGGGTGATCAGACCCAGGTGGGAAATGGTCGAGTAGGCCAGCAGGCCCTTCAGGTCGTGCTGGAAGATCGCGTTCCAGGCGCCGATCAGCAGGGTCAGCGCGCCGATGCCGCTGACCGTATAGAAGAACAGGTCGGTGCCGGCCAGGGCCGGATGCAGGCGGGCCAGCAGGAACACGCCGGCCTTCACCATGGTGGCTGAATGCAGGTAGGCCGACACCGGGGTGGGCGCGGCCATCGCATGCGGCAGCCAGAAGTGGAACGGGAACTGCGCGCTCTTGGTGAAGATGCCGGCCAGCACCAGGAACAGGGCGTAGGGGTAGAGCGCGCTGGCGCGGATCTGGTCGCCGGCGGCCAGCACCACGTCCAGGTCGAAGCTGCCGACGATGCGGCCGATCAGCAGCACGCCACCGAGCAGGGCCAGGCCGCCGCCACCGGTGATCACCAGCGCCATCCGCGCGCCCTCGCGGGCGTCCTTGCGGTGCGACCAGAAGCCGATCAGCAGGAACGAGCTGATGCTGGTCATTTCCCAGAACACCATCAGCAGCAGCAGGTTGCCGGAGATCACCATGCCCAGCATGGCGCCCATGAACAGCAGCAGGTAGCAGTAGAAGCGGTGCGCGTTGTCCTGGCTGCTGAGGTAGTAACGCGCGTACAGCACCACCAGCGCGCCGATGCCCAGCACCATGCCGGCAAACATCCAGGCCAGGCCGTCCAGTCGCAGGGCGAAGTCCAGCCCGATCTGCGGCAGCCAGGGCATCAGGCTGCGGACCACCTGCCCATCCAGGATGGCCGGGGTCAGCCAGCCGAGGATGGCCAATCCGCCCAACGGCGCCAGCGCCGCCAGCCAGGCGGCTGTCGAGCGGGAACTACGGGGGAAGGCCGCAACAGCCACTGCCATCAGGAACGGCAGGGCCAGCAGCAGGGGCAGGCTGGGGAGCATGCAGGGAATCCATGATTCACGAGCAGGTCATTGAGTCTAACAGTCAGCCAAATGTCGCCGAAACCCATGTAACGGCCACAAACGGCATGTAACGTGCGCTATTCATCTTTTTTGCGGTGCGGCATGTCCATTCCAGGGCCTTGCGGGGTGTGGTCGCCGGCGTTGCCGGATCGGCTCCCTACGCCCGCGCATGGCGGCCCGCGCCCCCGCGTGGCAACGGCTGTGGCTTTCACGGCGGACGCGCAGGCAGGCGTGTGCCGCCCGTGCATCGCAGGCTGGCAGGTCGTTCGTGCAGCAGGGGTGACGGGACGTGTCCGTTCAGGAAACGACGGACAGTGACGCGGCAGGAAAGGTCAGTAGCGCCAGTCGAGCTTGCGGTAGGCCTTGGCCATCACCCAGGCCGGGCCGATCAGCAGGTAGGTCAGGTCGGTCAGGAAGCTGGGCTTGCGGCCCTCGAACGTGTGGCCGATGAACTGCGCCACCCAGGCCACCACGAACACGCCCACCGCCAGCCAGCGCAGGCTGTTCAGACCGATCTCGGCCTCCAGCAGGCGGCACAGGCAGCCGAACACGAAGAACTGGATGAGCATGCCGATGCCCAGCGGGCGCGACAGCTTGTTGTAGAAGCACCAGGCGCTGAACATCGCGAAGGCCGACCAGATGCCGTACTGGAACCAGGTGATCAGCGGCGGCACGCACCACAGCAGGGCCACCACCGACCACAGGATCGCCGGCACCGCCACCACATGGATGCGCTGGTTGATGACATTGCGGTGGTCGTCTGAATAGCTGGCGAAGTAGCGGTCGATCGGCCGCGCAAGCTGGGTGGTGGTCTGCATGTCGCCAGCATACTCCGGCCGGGGCGGACGGTGCGGGACGCCCACCGGTAATCCCGAACCGGCAGGCGTCCGACNGGGTAGGGTCGACCGTTGGTCGACTATCGCGCGCAGCGCGGGTTTTGCGCGATCGGAACGAAGAGCAGTCGACCAACGGTCGACTCTACCCGGCCGCCGGCCTCCCGCCAGCGGTCGCCCCATGCAGAACGCCCCCGACCTTCCGGCAGGGGGCGCTGGGGCAATCAGTCGATGCTGATCCCGGCCAGGCGCTGCAGCGCCTCGGCGTACTTCGCGCGGGTGCGCTCGATGATTTCCTCCGGGATGTTCGGGCCCGGGGCGGTCTTGCCCCAGTCCAGCGTCTCCAGGTAATCACGCACGAACTGCTTGTCGTAGCTCGGCGGGCTGGTGCCCACTTCGTACTCGTCGGCCGGCCAGTAGCGCGAGGAATCCGGCGTCAGCATCTCGTCCATGATGTACAGGCGGCCATCGGCATCGGTACCGAACTCGAACTTGGTATCGGCCAGGATGATGCCGCGCTCGCGGGCGTAGTCCGCCGCGAACTTGTAGATGCGCAGGGTGGCATCGCGTACGCGCTCGGCCAGGTCCGCACCCACTTGCTTGACCATCGCATCGAAATCGATGTTCTCGTCGTGGTCGCCGACGGCGGCCTTGGTGGACGGGGTGAAGATCGGCTCGGGCAGCTGCTCGGCCTGGCGCAGGCCGTCGGGCAGGTCGATGCCGCTGACCTTGCCGGTGCGCTGGTAGTCCTTCCAGCCGCTGCCGATCAGGTAACCGCGGGCGATCGCCTCGACCGGCACCGGCTTCAGCTTGCGGGTGACCACTGCGCGCTTGGCGTACAGGGCCGGGTCGACGCCCTCGGGCAGCACGCTGGCCACGTCGATGCCGGTCAGGTGGTTGGGCATCAGGTGCGCGGTCTTGGCGAACCAGAAGTTGGACACCTGGCAGAGCATCTCGCCCTTGCCCGGGATCGGGTCGGGCAGGACCACGTCGAACGCCGACAGGCGATCGGTGGCCACCATCAGCAGGTAATCGCCCGGCGGGGTCCCTGCAGGCAGCCGCTCGCGCGGGATATCGAACACATCACGCACCTTGCCGCGATGGCGCAAGGGCAGGCCGGGGAGATCGGATTGCAACAGCGTGGTTGGCACGGGCACTCCTGGGGCGTTGTCGATACGGCTGCCCAACGGACCCGGCGGGCCCGCTGACCAGCGGGCGGCCTAGTGTAAAGCGGTCCGGGCCCGCTGTGACGTAAAATGAGCATCCATTTCGCCGGTCGACCCTGGGGCGCCATGCGCTGGTACGGAAAACTGCTCGGATTCATCGCCGGGGCCCTGCTGTTCCGGCCCAATCCGCTGTTCGGGGCGGTGGTGGGCCTGCTGCTGGGCCACGCCTTCGACAGCGACTGGTTCCGCCTGAACAAGGAAAACCCGTACCGGGAGCTGGGGCTGACCTCCGAGGCCACCGACGCCGAGGTCGAGCGGGCCTACCGCAAGCTCATTTCCCAGTACCACCCCGACAAGCTCGGCGGCGCGGCCCCCGAGCTGCAGCAGCAGGCCGAACAGAAGTCGCGGCGCATCAATGCCGCCTACGACCGCATCAAGACCCTGCGCAAGCGCTGAACCCCTTTCCCCTCGTGCCCAAGGCCCCGGCCATGTCCAACTGCCTCATCGCCCCGTCCATCCTGTCCGCCGATTTCGCCCGCCTGGGCGAGGAAGTGGACAACGTCCTGGCCGCCGGTGCGGACTGGGTCCATTTCGATGTGATGGACAATCACTACGTGCCGAACCTGACCATCGGCCCGATGGTCTGCCAGGCGCTGCGCAAGCACGGCGTCACCGCGCCGATCGACGTGCACCTGATGGTCGAGCCGGTGGACCGCATCATTCCCGATTTCGCCGAGGCCGGTGCCACCTACATCAGCTTCCACCCGGAAGCGAGCCGCCACGTGCACCGCACGATCCAGCTGATCCGCTCGCTGGGCTGCAAGCCGGGCATCGTGCTGAATCCCGCTACCCCGGTGGACATCCTGGACTGGGTGCTGGATGACCTGGACCTGGTTCTGCTGATGTCGGTCAACCCGGGTTTCGGCGGCCAGGCCTTCATTCCCTCGGCGCTGGACAAGCTGCGCGTGGTGCGCCAGAAGATCGATGCCAGCGGCCGCGACATCCGCCTGGAGATCGACGGTGGCGTGAAGGCCGACAACATCGGTGCCATCGCCGCCGCCGGCGCGGACACCTTCGTCGCCGGTTCGGCCATCTTCAACGCCAAGACCAGCTACCAGGACGTGATCGCGCAGATGCGCGCGAATGTCTCTGCGGCGCGGGGCTGAGCCATGGGCACGGCGGCCGTGTTGAACATCCGCGCGGCCACCGTGGCCGACGCCGGCCTGATCCTGCGCTTCATCCGCGAACTGGCCATCTACGAGAAGGCCGAGCACGCGGTGCAGACCGATGAGATCGGCATTGCCGAGAGCCTGTTCGGTGCCGATGCCAGCGCCCGCGCGCTGATCTGCGAAGCCGACGGCGAAGCCATCGGCTACGCGGTGTACTTCTACAACTATTCCACCTGGCTGGGCCGCAAGGGCATCTACCTGGAAGACCTGTACATCAGCCCGGAAAAGCGCGGTGGCGGTGCCGGCAAGGCACTGCTGAAGTACATCGCGCGCCAGGCCGTGGCCGAAGGCTGCGGTCGTTTCGAATGGTCGGTGCTGGACTGGAACACCCCGGCCATCGCGTTCTACACCGCCGCCGGCGCAAAGCCGCAGGACGAGTGGACCGTGTACCGGCTGCAGGGCCAGGCGCTGCACGATTTCGCCAACGGTTGAGGCTTCCGGTAGGTGCGAACCTTGGTTCGCACTCCCGCCGCGCGCGAAAAAAAAGCCGCGCCAATCCCCGGCGCGGCTTCGCTGCATGCGTGGGAGGCTGATCCTGCCTCCATCCATCATCCCTGCTATGGCCTTCCATTCTCCGGCTCATCGGTGACAGCCTGATGACAGGGTGTCGCCAATGCCCCTGCGGCGAGCCGTGCACGGGCACTAGAATGGAGCGATGGAAAATGATGCGGATGTTGTTGCGCTGCTTGAATCCTGGTTTCAGTTTGCGGCAGAAGATGCACTGGTCATCGACCCTGGCTGCATCACTGCGGAGGCACGAGGGAATCTCTGCGCGTTCTCCCCACCGCCAGACACCTTTCTGGACGTTGCACCAGTCGTAGCCTTCGTTCACCGGGTTGCCGCGTACCGCGCCGCGCAGGTCGCAGGCCACGCCATGACGTTCTACTGCTGGCACGACGCCATGGTGCGCCAGCTGCGCCTCAGCCTGGTGTCTTCCCAGCACGGGCATCTGCCATTCGGCTGCCACCATGTGGCAACGACGGATGTCCGCAGCATTGTGCAGGCCATCGTGGTCGACGATTGGAACAACCCTCGATACCTGTGTCTTGAAGACCACGATGGCATCGACGCAGCCGGTGCCAACGTAGACGGCCCGATGTACACCGAGGAGCGGCCCTTGAGGGTCGCGGTCATCCCGCTCGGCTGAACGGCTTCACCGGCTTCACCGGACCCGACATCGGGCGCTGCTAGCCTTGGGCGTCCCCCCTCCCGGAAGCACTGCATGACCACCCCGCGCTGGCGCCTGATCCTCAACGGCAAATCCGCAGGCGATGACGACCTGCGCAGTGCCGTCGGCCATTGGCGGCAGCATGGCGTACAGCTGGAAGTGCGGGTGACCTGGGAAGAGGGCGACGCCGAGCGTTACGTGGCCGAAGCCATCGACCATGGCGTGGACGTGATCGTGGCCGCCGGCGGCGATGGCACGCTCAGCGCCGTGGCCGAAACCCTCGCCCATCGCGATGAACCGGCCGAGGCGCTGCCCTCGCTGGCGCTGGTGCCGATGGGCACGGCCAATGATTTCGCAACCTCCGCCGGCATTCCCACCGAACCCCAGCAGGCCTTTGCATTGATCGGGCAGGCCTCCGCGCGCTCTGTGGACCTGCTGCGCGTGGACGCTGACGGGCGGACTTGGTGGTGCGCCAACCTGGCCAGCGGCGGCTTCGGCACCCAGGTGACCGTGGAAACCGATGCAGGTCTGAAAAAGATGCTGGGTGGGCTGGCCTACGTCATCACCGGCATCGCCAAACTGGGCCGCATCGAGCCGATCACCGCGCGCCTGTCCGGCCCGGATTTCGCATGGGAAGGCGGCTTCATCGCCCTGGGCATCGGCAATGGCCGCCAGGCCGGTGGCGGCCAGCAGCTGTGCCCGCAGGCACTGATCGATGACGGCCTGCTGGACGTGACCGTGGTGCCTGAACTGGAAGGCGAGGTGGCCGCCACGATTGGCCAGATGCTGACCGGTGGCAAGGAAGCCGCGCTGGAGCGCGTGGCAACGCGCGCACAATTGCCGTGGCTGCAGATCGAGGCCCCGCAGGCGCTGACCTTGAACCTGGACGGCGAGCCGGTGCAGGCCCGCCGATTCCGTATCGACTGCGTGCCGGGCCGGGTGCGCATGCACCTGCCGGCTGGCTGCGAGCTGCTTTCCGGGGCTTGAGCTACGGGCTACAGCAGCGGGATGTCTTCTTCCCTGCTGGGGAACTTGAAGGCCTCCCGCTTTCTGCGGATGTGCTCGGGCATCGGCGGGCGTGGGATGTTGCGGTCAGCCAACCATTGCTGGCACTTCTTCTGCCACGGCAGGTTGTCGGGCGTGGTGATTTCCCAGTAGATGTCTTCGACCATCAGCTGACGGGCAGTCTTGCCCGATCCTTCCTGTACAGGCTGGGAGATGGTGGGATCTGCACCGTGCTCCAGCAGCCAGTAGGCATAGTCGAACCCACCTCTCCGTGTGTACCAGCTCAGGACGGTGTCGTCGCCCAAGCTGCGGCGATTGGATTCATTTACATCTGCGCCGTTTTTCACCAGCTTCTGGACATTCTTCCATTGATTTCCGCTGATGAACGCCTGATAGAGAAGCGTCTCATTGTTGACGTTGCGCGTATTGGGATTTCCGCCATGCTTAAGCAGAAGATCCAGATAGCGCGCGTCGTCCATCTTCGCCGCGTAGACCATCGCGTTGTCGAAGTTGATCAACTGCCCGTTCATCTGCTTGGACTCGCGGGTGTTGGGGTTTGCACCGGCATCGAGCAGGGCTTTCAGTCCCTCGATGCTGCGAGCTCGCAGCGGCCATGCGATCAGGGGAATTCCGTCGCGCGATGAAAACGCCTTGTCCGGGTCGACGCCCTCGTCTTTGACAAGGTGACGTATGGCATCGGAGTCGCCGCCTTCGGCGGCAATCGCCAGCTGTAAGGCCTTGCCTTCAAAGTAACCCTCAGCGCCATGGGCAGAAGTTGCCGTGGTCGCAGAGCACCCCGTTGCAAGGAAAAGTGTGATCCATGCCGCGATTACGAACACTTTTGTCGTCATGGCGTGAAGAATGACATTCATTTTTTTCACTTCGATCCGCTCCTTGCGTGACAGTAGCAAAGGGTTCTGTTAATCCATAGCTACCGCAGAACAAGCGGCATTTCAAAGTGCAATGGAGTTTGCCATGAGTGATCAGGACAATGAGACGCGTGCCCGCGTAGTCCGTGAGCAGAACATGCTCGTCCAGCAGTTGCGCGATAGTGGAAATGAAAGTGAGGCGGATCGTCTACAAGAAACGTACCACGCGCGCGAAATGTCGGGATTGGCTGCCGATGTGTATCAGTCTGCGAAGCACGAAGGGAGCCCTCCTGCGGGATGGACGCGCGCAAGCAGCGATCCCGCTGCACTTCGCAAGGCTGGGTTTGATATATCCGACGCGGAGCTCAAGGAGCTGTTGCAGCCAGCGCGTTCGGGGTTCCGGGCGGAAATCTACCTGCCCGACAAGCATGTTCTGGGCGAAGACGCCAAGCCGGTAATCGTCTACAAAGGCTCTACGGGCGAGATTGTTGATCCGGCTGCACCGATTGGCCGGCGCCAGTCCGGGAGCGAGGACTTTCTCAACAACGGCCAGCAGGGCATTGGCATGCGCAGCGACTACTACGATCGCGCCATGGATCTCGCCGCCGCCATGAATGTGCGCGTACCCGGCGGCTTCGAAATCGCCGGCCACTCTCTCGGCGGCGGCATGGCCTCCGCCGCTTCCGCCGTCACCGGCGCGCGCGCCACCACCTTCAACGCCGCTGGCCTGCATCCGGCAACCGCATCGCGGTACGCCAAGGATAACGGCCTGCCGACGTTCGACACCGGGCAGACCGTGCACACCTACCAGACCACGGGTGAGGTGCTGAACGATGTGCAGAACGGCATGCACCGCCTGAGCGAGCATCAGCGCCGCGGCTATGGTGTGCTCGCCAACGAGCTGGGCATGGTGCTGAAGGACCCGGTCATGCAGAAGGTTGTCGGTGAGCAGCTGCGCGAGAGTCTGCCGCCGGGCGCGCAGACCGCCGCTGCACAGTTCATCGAACAGCTGGCGACCCAGCCGGGTCAGCAGGCGCTGCGCGATATTCCGCTTGCGGCAGGGCGCCTCGAACTGCTGCTCGAGGCCAAGACGCGCGATGCGCAGGGCGCGCTGATCGATCGACCGCAGGTGGCCGCGCCCAGCCAGGTGGCGGAACTGGCGGGCCCGCTGTCCACCGTGCTGCACGCCACGGCACATGGTATGCGCAACGGTCGCTTGATCGGCGAGCAGGTGGAAAAGGCCGGCGCTGCCACTGCCCATGTGCTGGACAGAACCGGTGATGGCGTCGAGCGCGTGCTGAAGACCGAAGGCATGGCCATCGGCCAGGTGGTGAACATGGGCTCGGCCAGCCTGCAGGTGGGGGCGCGCGCGGCAAGCACGGTGATTGCTTCCGGGCGTGAACTGACCGGCAGCATTGAAGCCACGGTGCATCGCGTGCAGTCGCAGGCCGGCGCCCGTGGGCTGTCCGCGTTGTCGTGGGTAGCGGGCAGCGTGGGCATGGAAAACGTGGCCGACAAACTGGCCCGGCAGGGCGACGCCGTTCGTGATCTCGGCGAGCAACGTGCGCAGCACGCGACCACGCAGGCCCATGCCGACGCTGCGGGCGCTCGCGCGACGGGCGAGCGCGTGGCCACCGCCATCAACCACGATGGGCAATGGGTGGCGGGCAAGCTGCAGAACGGCTTTGCCACGGCCGGTGCCCATGTCGAACGTGGCTACGATCTTGTGGCATCCCACGTGAAGGGCATTACCGCGACCGCACCGGTCGCCCTCGCCACGGTGGGCGGGGCAAAAGCTGGCCTTGAGGCGGCCGCCGCCACGCATCTGCCCAGCGGAAACCTGCCAATGGTCGCGGTGAAGCTGCACAACCTGGACCAGTCCGCTCGCGTGGTCCGTGGCATCGGGGCAGCCTTCGGCGAGGCGACCGCCCGCCATGGCATGGACCCGACCGTGATCCCCAGCCTGGATTCCGCGCTGAGCACGCAGGAGGCCGCCGCGCGCAAGCTGATCGAGCAGCAGCCAGGCATCGTGCCTGCCGCAGGTGGCCGGGCCACGGGACCCAGCACGCAGGCGATCGGCATCGATCATCCCTCCCATGTGGCCAATCCGCTGTTCCTCGGCGCCCAGTCCGGCGTCCACGCCCTGGACCGGGCCCACAACCGCGTGCCCGACCTGCACAGCGACCAGCTGGCCGGCGCGCTGGCGGCCCAGGCCAAGCGCGAAGGGCTGGAGACCATCTCCCACGTGGTCCTCAGCGACGACCGCGCACGCGCGTTTGCCGTCGACACCGCCGACCTCAATGCCCCGCACCGACGCCATGCCCATGTGGAGGTAGCCCAGGGCATGGCCCAGCCCCTCAGCGTCAGCACGGCCCAGGTGGATGCCGTCACGGCCAGCCGGTCCGCGTCTGTGGAGGCCGGTCTGGCCCAGCAGCAGGTGCAGGAGTCGCAGGAGCATGCGCGACGCATGGGCTAGGGCCGCAGGGTTTCCCTGCCGCCGAACCTGCGTTACAGTCAACGGGTGTCCAGCCTGACGACCCCGCATACCCTTTCTTCCGCACGCCGTTGGTGGCGATGGTGGCCCGTTGCCGTCGTCCGCCCCCATAACGCTGTGTCCCGGAAGGAAAGTCGTCTTGAATTCGCTCGCTCAGTTTCAGCAGCAGGCCGCTGAAGGCCACACCCATATTCCCGTCGTCCGTGAAGTGCTGTCCGACCTGGACACGCCGCTTTCGGTCTATCTGAAGCTCGCCGACGGCCCCAATACCTACCTGTTTGAATCCGTCGAAGGCGGCGAGCGCTTTGGTCGTTACTCGATCATCGGCCTGCCGGCACGTCGCGTGTACGCCTTCCACGGCCACACCCTGACCGTGCGTGAAGACGGGCAGGTGGTGGAAACCCGCGAAGTGGCCGATCCCTTCGCCGAGGTCGAGGCGCTGCGCAGCGCCCACTCGGTGCCGAAGCTGGAGGGCCTGCCGGGCTTCACCGGTGGCCTGGTCGGCTGGTTCGGCTTCGAGTGCATCGGCTACATCGAGCCGCGCCTGGCTCCGCCGGCCGGCCGCGACGAGCTGGGCACGCCGGACATCCTGCTGCTGGATTCCAACGAACTGGCGGTGTTCGACAACCTCAAGGGCCGGCTGTACCTGATCGTGCATGCCGACCCGCGTGTCGAGGGGGCGTTCGACCAGGCCCAGGCCCGCCTGGATGCGCTGACCGCCAAGCTGCGTGCGCCGGGTGCGGGCTATCCTGCGCCGCTGACCAGCGACGTGCTGGACGAATCCGATTTCATTTCCGGCTTCACCCGCGAAGGCTTCGTCGATGCGGTCCAGCGCAGCAAGGAATACATCCGCGCCGGCGATATCTTCCAGGTGGTGCTGAGCCAGCGACTGAGCGTGCCGTTCAAGGCGCGCCCGGTGGATGTGTACCGCGCGCTGCGTGCACTGAATCCGTCGCCGTACATGTATTTCCTCGATGTCGGCGACCTGCAGGTGGTCGGCTCGTCGCCGGAAATCCTGGTACGTCTTCAGGACGGTGAAGTGACCGTGCGCCCGATCGCCGGCACCCGCCCGCGTGGCGCCACGCCGGAGCTGGACCAGGCACTGGAAGCCGAACTGCTGGCCGATCCCAAGGAACGCGCCGAGCACCTGATGCTGATCGACCTCGGCCGCAACGATGCCGGCCGCGTGTCGAAGGCCGGCACCGTGGAAGTGGGCGAGCAGTTCGTGATCGAGCGCTACAGCCACGTCATGCACATCGTCAGCGAAGTGACCGGGCAGCTGCAGCCGGGCCTGAGCTACGCCGACGTGCTGCGCGCCACGTTCCCGGCCGGCACCGTCAGCGGCGCGCCGAAGATCCGCGCGCTGGAAGTGATCCGCGAGCTGGAGCCGATCAAACGCAATGTCTACGCCGGCAGCATCGGCTACATCGGCTGGCACGGCGATGCCGATACCGCCATCGCCATCCGCACCGCCGTCATCAAGGATGGCCGCCTGTACGTGCAGGCCGGCGCCGGCATCGTCTACGACTCGGACCCGGACAAGGAATGGGACGAGACGATGAACAAGGGCCGCGCGCTGTTCCGCGCCGTCGCCCAGGCTGCCAAGGGCCTGTAAGCCTTCCCGTGCCGTGGCCTGCGCCGCGGCATCTTCCGCTGTTCCCGTTCAAGACAAGGAGTACCGCATGAAGCTGCTGAGCGCATTGCTGTGGTCGTCGCTGCTGGCCACGATGGCCCCGTCTGCATGGGCGCAGGCCAACACCCTTCCCTCGCAGCCGCATCTGCTGGTGAAGGGGCAGGGTACCCGCACGGTGATGCCGGATCGGTTCGGCCTGCAGTTGAACATTGAAGAGACCGACATGGATGCCGATGCGGCGCGCCGCCGCGTGCAGGACAATGTTGCCCGCGTGCTGGCGCTGTTCAAGCAGAACAAGGCGGTGGAGGGTAGCGTGCGTGCGGACAACCTGCGCATCGGTCCAGCAACGCGCTATGAGCAGGGCCGCCAGGTCTTCATCGGCACCCGCGTGTCGCGCCAGCTGCGTGCCAGCTTCGCCAGCGTGGAGGCGATGCAGGACGTGCTGGGCGCGCTGAAGGCCAACGAGAACGTACAGGTCAGCAGCATGGCCCCGACGTACTCGGGTGAAGTGGCGCTGCGCCGCGAGCTCAAGGGTGAGGCGGTGGCCCAGACCCGCGACTCCGCGCAGGGCCTGGCCAAGGCCTATGGGACGCGCGTGCGCGGCCTGTACAGCATTTCCGATGTGGCGCCGAGCTTTGCCTATGGCATTCAGGCCGGGCAGTGGCCGCAGTCCGGTGAGAGTGACGTGGTCGATGTTCCCGAACCGCGCGCGAACGATATCACCGTCACCGGCAGTGCCGCAGCGCCTGGTACGCGCGAATCCATCGAAGCCGGCCCCATCACCTACACCGAAAACGTGTACGCCATTTTCCTGATAAGCGACGGAACCTGACCATGTTGTGGATGATCGACAACTACGACAGCTTCACCTACAACCTCGTGCAGTACCTGCAGACGCTGGGCGCCGAGGTCAAGGTGGTGCGCAACGATGCGATGAGCGTGGACGAGATCGCCGCGCAGAAACCCGAGCGCATCGTCATCTCGCCCGGCCCGTGCACGCCCAACGAAGCGGGCGTGTCGCTGGAGCTGATCCAGCGCCTCGGCCCGACCACGCCCATCCTCGGCGTCTGCCTGGGCCACCAGGGCATCGGCCAGGTCTACGGCGGCACGGTCATCCGCGCCGGCAACATCATGCACGGCAAGACCTCGCCCATCCGCCATGAAGGCAAGGGCGTGTTCGCCGGCCTGCCGGACCGTTACCAGGCCACCCGCTACCACTCGCTGGTGGTGGACAAGCACAGCCTGCCCGACGCGCTGGAAGTGACCGCCTGGACCGAGAACGAGGACGGCTCGATCGAAGAGATCATGGGCCTGCGCCATCGCCAATTCCCGGTGGAAGGCGTGCAGTTCCACCCCGAATCCATCCTCACCGAACACGGCCACGCGCTGCTGCGCAATTTCCTGCAGCGCCCGGCGGCCTGATCCAAGGAGCATTCCCATGAGCTTCTCCCCCCAGGAAGCCCTGCAACGCACCATCGAACACCGCGAAATTTTCTTCGACGAAATGGTCGACCTGATGCGGCAGATCATGCGCGGCGACGTCTCGCCGATGATGACCGCCGCCATCCTCACCGGCCTGCGGGTGAAGAAGGAAACCATCGACGAGATCGCCGCGGCGGCCACGGTCATGCGCGAGTTCGCGCTGGCGGTCCCTGTGGCCGATACCACCCACCTGGTCGACATCGTCGGCACCGGTGGCGATGGCTCGCACACCTTCAACATCTCCACCTGCGCGATGTTCGTCGCCGCCGCCGCCGGTGCGCGCGTGGCCAAGCATGGCAACCGCAGCGTGTCGTCCAAGTCCGGCAGTGCCGATGCAGTGGAAGCGCTGGGCGCGGCCATCGAGCTGCAGCCGGCGCAGGTGGCCGCCGCGATCGAACAGACCGGCATCGGTTTCATGTTCGCGCCGATCCACCATCCGTCGATGAAGGTCGTCGCGCCGGTCCGCCGTGAGATGGGCGTGCGCACCATCTTCAACATCCTCGGCCCGCTGACCAACCCGGCCAGCGCGCCGTCGGTGCTGATGGGCGTGTTCCACCCCGATCTGGTGGGCATCCAGGCGCGCGTGCTGCGCGAACTGGGCACCGAGCGCGCGATGGTGGTCTGGGGCCGCGACAACATGGACGAGATCTCGCTGGGCGCCGGCACTCTGGTGGGCGAGCTGCGCGACGGCAAGGTGCGCGAGTACGAGATCCATCCGGAAGACTTCGGCATCGCCATGTCGGCCAGCCGCAACCTGCGCGTGGACAGCCCGGAGCAGTCCATCCAGATGCTGCGCGCGGTGCTGGACAACACCCCGGGCCCGGCGCTGGACATCGTCGCCCTGAACGCCGGCGCGGCCCTGTACGTGGCCGGCGTGGCCAGCGACATCGGCGACGGCCTGGCCCGCGCCCGTGCCGCCATCGCCAACGGCAGCGCCCGCCAGCGCCTGCAGCAGTACGTTGATACCACCCGCGCGCTGGTTGCCTGAGCGCGCGGTTCAGCCTGACCCACCCGATGGCCGATAATGGCCGTCCTCACCGCCCCCGCATTGAACCGACGACGATGAGCGACATCCTGCAGACGATCCTGGCCCGCAAGGCCGAAGAAGTGGCCCAGCGCCGCGCCCAGCGCCCGCTGGAGGCGCTGCAGGCCGCCCTGGCCAGTGCCCCGCCGGTCCGTGGCTTCGTGCGCGCCCTGCAGGCGGCCGTGGCCAACGGCGACCCGGCGGTCATCGCCGAGGTGAAGAAGGCCAGCCCGTCCAAGGGCGTCATCCGCCCGGACTTCCGCCCGGCCGACATCGCCGTCAGCTACGAGTTCGGCGGTGCCAGCTGCCTGTCGGTGCTGACCGACGTCGATTTCTTCCAGGGCGCCGACGCCTACCTGCAGCAGGCCCGCGAGGCCTGCACGCTGCCGGTGCTGCGCAAGGACTTCGTGATCGACGCCTACCAGGTGTACGAGGCGCGCGTGCTGGGCGCTGACTGCATCCTGCTGATCGTCGCCGCGCTGGACGACACCCAGCTGGCCACCCTGTCCGAACTGGCCCTGTCGCTGGGCATGGACGTGCTGGTGGAAGTGCATGACATCGACGAACTGGAGCGCGCGCTGCAGGTGCCGGCGCCGATGATCGGCATCAACAACCGCAACCTGCGCACCTTCGAGGTCTCGCTGCAGACCACGCTGGACATGCAGAACGCCGTGCCGCGCGACCGCCTGCTGGTGACCGAAAGCGGCATCCTCGGCCCGCAGGACGTGGCCCTGATGCGCGACGCTGGCATCCATGCCTTCCTGGTCGGCGAGGCCTTCATGCGCGTGGAAGAGCCGGGCGAGGGCCTGCGTCAGCTATTCTTCGCGGCATGACAACGCACTATCCAACGCCGCGCGAGGATGCGCCGCTGGTGGTCTTCGACTTCGACCACACCCTCTACGACGGCGATTCGGGCACCCACCTGTTCGCCTCGCTGATCAAGCGCAATCCCCTGCGCATGCTGGCCGCGCTGCTGGTGACGCCGATTGCCGGGCCGATGGTGGCGATGCTGCCGACCCGGCGTGCCGGTATTTCGGTCTATGTGTGGATCGGCAGCTTCGGCCTGCACCGCGCGCGTGACTTCAACAAGGTCATCGATGCCTACGTGCTGCGCAACGAGGCGCAGATGCGCGCCAAGCTGCTGCCGCAGGCGCTGGAGGTGTTCGCCGCGCACCGGGCCAAGGGCGACCGCGTGGTGGTCGCCACCGGCGCACCGCCGGAGCTGGCGCGCGCCATCCTCGGCTTCGTGGCCCACCAGGACGTGCCGGTGATCGGCACCGAGGTCGGCCCGCGCCTGGGCGGGGTCGGTCCGACCCGTCACTGCCACAACGAAGAAAAGATGCGCATGCTGCGCGAGCGCGGCTATGGGCAGATCGACATCGCCTATTCCGACAGCACCGCCGACCTGCCGCTGCTGCTGGCGGCAAAGGCCCCGGTGGTGGTGAACCCGAAGCCGGGCAAGGTCGCGTTCTTCCGCAGCGTGCTGCCGGCCGGCACCCGCATCCTCAACTGGGGTTGCGTTGACCGCGGCGGCGAGAAGTCGTAGCACGGGGTCAGATCCCCGAAGGGGCTCTGACCCCATCGCACGATGACGGATCCGCCGGGCATGGCCCGGCGCTACCGATGCGGCGAGGGGTAGCGTCGGGCCATGCCCTGCGAACGTGAAACGCTCAGCGCGCCAGGTACCCGCTCAGCGCATGGCCGATCTGGAACAGGCTGATGGCCAGCACCAGCACGCCCACCGCCACCAGCACCCAGCGCTCCTTCAGCCGCTTCACCAGCAGCGCCGCCACCGGTGCGGCCATCATGCCGCCGATCAGCAGGCCAGCCACGATCTGCAGGTGATGCAGGCCCATCGACATCAGGAAGGTGGCTGATACCGTCAGCGTGACCACGAACTCGGACGCGTTCACCGTGCCGATGGTGGTGCGTGCCGGGCCGCCGCGGGCGAGCAGGGTGGAGGTCGCCACCGGGCCCCAGCCACCGCCGCCGCTGGCATCGAGGAAGCCGGCGACGAAGCCCAGCACGGGCACCCGCTTGACCTCGCCCTTGGGCATCAGCCGACCGGCGGCGCGGGCCAGGATGATGATGGCCAGCACCAGCAGGTAGAGATAGATGAGCGGGCGTATGACCTCGCCCGGCAGCTGGGTCAGCCCGTAGGCGCCCACCGCACCGCCCACCGCGCCGGGAATGGCGAGGCGGAAGAACAGGCGTTTATCGACATTGCCGGCGACCAGATGCGACACACCCGAGGCGCCGGTGGTGAACACTTCCGCGGTGTGGATGGCCGCACTGGCCTGCGCCGGCGGGATGCCCATCGCCAGCATCACCGACGATGACACCAGGCCGAAGGCCATGCCCAGCGCGCCGTCGACCAGCTGTGCGCCGAGGCCGATGAGGATGAACCACCAGAATTCGCTGCTCAGTTCCATGCACCGAGCCTAGCGGATGCGCGTGTGCGGGGCGTGCGATGGCAGGTCGCACGTCCGCGGAGCCGCCGGGCGATGCCCGGCGGACACGCATCGATCAACGCGTGCCGTACAGCACCACGGTCTTGCCGCGGGCATGCAGCAGGCCGTCGGTCTGCAGCTTCTTCAGCACGCGGCCGGCCATTTCACGTGAGCAGCCGACCAGGCGTGCCAGTTCCTGGCGCGAGACGCGCAGCTGGCTGCCCTGCGGGTGGCTCATCGATTCCGGCTCCTGGGCCAGATCGTGCAGGGTGCGCACGATGCGGTCGGTCACGTCCAGGAACGCCAGGCGGCTGGCCTTGCGGCTGGTGTCGAGCAGGCGCTTGGAGATCTGCTGGCCCAACGCGTACAGCAGGCGCGGGGCGTCGGCCGAGAGCGGGCCCAGGAACAGCTGGTGCAGGCGCTCGTAGCTGATTTCGGCCAGTTCACAGGCGGTGCGCGTGCGCAGGATGACCTCGCGGCGGTCCGACTCCACGAACAGGCCCATCTCACCGACGAACTCGCCTGCGCCGAAATAGCCCAGCACCAGCTCGCGGTCGTCATCTTCCTCGGCCATGATCGAAACCGAGCCGCTGATGACGTAATACAGGGTCCCCGCCGGGTCTCCGGGGCGGAAGACGTCAGTCCGGGTGGGGTACCGCCGCCTGTGGCTGTGAGCCAGGAAGCGGTCGATTGTGGCGATGTCCAAGGCCAATGGGCTGCTAGCTAGGCGCACGGTTGACACGATAGGGGCGCTCCCTCTGCGCATGAACGGATTCACAGGATCGATGGCGGAGCTTAACCAGCGCTCCTGTTAAGGGCAAATAGTGTGCCAGAGTCGTGAGCTCTTCACGTTCCCCCCGGGGACACTTTGCCCCATAATTCACTCTTTCCCTTCTTACACAGGAATCGACCGCCGTGGTCAAGCCGTTGCCTCGCCTGAGGCTGCAGGGTTTCAACAACCTCACCAAGGCGCTGAGCTTCAACATCTATGACGTGTGTTACGCGCGCACCGAAGAGGAGCGTCAGCGTTACATTGAATACATCGATGAAGAGTACAACGCCGACAGGCTGACTCAAATCTTGACCGATGTCGCCGAGATCATCGGTGCGAACATCCTGAACGTGGCCCGCCAGGACTACGATCCGCAGGGTGCCTCGGTGACGATCCTGATCTCCGAAGAGCCGGTGATCGACAAGAAGCAGGCCGGCAAGGAGCTGATCTCCGATGCCGTGGTCGCGCACATGGACAAGAGCCACATCACTGTCCACACCTACCCGGAGACCCATCCGCAGGAAGGTATCGCGACGTTCCGCGCTGACATCGACGTGGCCACCTGTGGCGTCATTTCGCCACTGAAGGCCCTGAACTACCTGATCGAGAGCCTGGAATCGGACATCGTGATCATGGACTACCGCGTCCGTGGCTTCACTCGCGATGTGAAGGGCAAGAAGCACTACATCGATCACAAGATCAACTCGATCCAGAACTTCCTGGCCAAGAACATCAAGTCGCGTTACGAGATGTTCGAC
>Ga0055536_1000975_pt1 | contig 18211 bp, 19 predicted proteins | sample AraplaCvi_mLB_r2_FD_55037 | JGI IMG/M metagenome (GOLD analysis project Ga0055536, IMG submission 55037) | Arabidopsis root microbial communities from North Carolina, USA - plate scrape MF_Cvi_mLB_r2 | ecosystem: Host-associated > Plants > Roots > Endosphere | place: USA: North Carolina...
TCCCGAACTGATCGCGCAGCAACGCGACGTAGGGCGACTGCTGGGCATGCCGAGTCCCGCGCAGTTCTATCTGGTGCAGGGGCGCGATGCCGAGCAGGTCCTGCAGCGCGAGGAGCAGCTGGTGGCGCGCCTGCGCGAGACGGAAGCAAAAGGCCTGGTGGGCGGGCACCGCGCACTCAGCGACTGGCTGCCTTCGCAGCAGCGACAGGAAGCCGACGCCGCGCTGACCGCGCGCGTCGAGAACGAGGTGTTGGCGAAGCTGTCGGCGGCCACCGGTGAAACGCTCGCGCGCGGCGCCTTCGCGGCACGTCCGCTCGACCTCGACACGTTCCTCGCATCGCCGGCGGCATTGCCGGTGCGCCATCTCTGGCTGGGTGAAGTAGGGCAGGGCGTGGCATCGGTGGTGATGGTCAACGACCTGTCTCGCCCCGATGCGCTCGCCACCTTCGCCGCGCAGGCGGACGGGTTGGAGGGCGTGCGCTGGGTCGACCGTACCGCCGACATCTCGCGCCTGCTGCAGCATTACCGCCGCATGATGACCGGCCTGCTGCTGGCGGGCGTGGTCGTCGTCTTCGGCGTACTCGCCATTCGTTATCGCTGGCAGGCGTGGCGTGTGATCACGCCGACATTGCTGGCCGGCGTACTGACCGTGGCGTTACTCGGTTTGCTCGGACAGCCGCTGCAGTTGTTCAACGTATTGGCGCTGATGCTGCTGCTCGGCATGGGCATCGACTACGGCATCTTCCTGGTCGAACACCGGGGCGACGCCAGCGCCTGGCTGGCGGTCTGCGTGGGCGCTGCGAGTACCTGGCTGTCGTTCGGGCTGCTGGGGCTCTCGGCGACGCCTGCGCTGCGCGCCTTCGGCTTGACCCTGTTGTTCGGCATCGGCCTGGTCTGGCTGTTGTCGCCCTTGTTCCGGCCCGCGCCGGATCATGCTTCTCCGCCACCCCCTCATTGAACGGACCCACTTCCGCATGAAGACGGAACGCACTGACATCCTGATCATCGGCGCCGGCCCTGCCGGCTCGGTCGCCGCGGCCATGCTCCGCCAGCAAGGCCGCAAGGTGCTGATCGTCGAGCGCGAGCAGTTTCCGCGGTTCTCGATCGGCGAGAGCCTGCTGCCGCAGAGCATGGAGTACATCCAGGCGGCAGGCCTGCTGCAGGATGTGGTCGAAGCCGGCTTCCAGTACAAGAACGGTGCGGCGTTCGTGCGTGGCGAACGCACCACCGAATTCGACTTCCGCGACAAGTTCTCGCCGGGCTGGGGCACGACCTACCAGGTGCAGCGCGCCGACTTCGACCACGTGCTGGCGAAGGGTGCCGAGCGGATGGGCGCCGAGGTGCGTTACCGCCACGAAGTGCTGGCGGCCGAGCCTGGCGAGACGCCGCGCGTCACCGTGCGGTCGCCGGAGGGCGAGGAGTACGTGATCGAAGCGGACTTCATGCTCGATGCCAGCGGCTTCGGCCGCCTGCTGCCGCGCCTGCTGAAGCTCGAATCGCCGTCCAACTTCCCGGTACGCGGTGCGATCTTCACGCACGTACGCGATCACATCCCGGCCGATGCCGGCTTCGACCGCAACAAGATCCTGATCACCACCCATCCCGAACACGTGGATGTCTGGTACTGGACCATCCCGTTCTCCAACGGCTGCTGCTCGCTGGGCGTGGTGGCCGAACAGTCCTTCCTCGATCGCTATACCGGCACCGAGCTGGAACGTCTGCAGGCCATCGTCGGCGAAGACCCGAACCTCACGCGCCTGCTGAAGAACGCCGAATGGGCGGTGCTGCCGGTGCGCCAGATCACCGGTTACTCCGCGAACGTGCGCTCGCTGTGGGGGCCAGGTTACGCACTGCTCGGCAATGCGGGCGAGTTCCTCGATCCGGTCTTCTCGTCCGGCGTCACCATCGCATTCAAGTCGGCGCAGCTCGCGAGCGACTGCGTGCGTCGCCACTACGCGAGCGAGCAGGTGGACTGGGAAGCCGAGTTCGCCGAGCCGCTGCGCGGCGGCGTGCAGACCTTCCGGCGTTTCGTCGAGTCGTGGTATGCAGGCGGTTTCCAGAAGATCATCTTCCACCCCGATCCGCAGCCCGATATCCGCCGGATGATCTGTTCGATCCTGGCCGGCTACGCCTGGGACAAGAAGAACCCGTACGTGGCGGAAACGCAGCGCCGATTGCAGGTGCTGGAGCAGCTGTGCAGCGGCTGATCGCCCTGCTGCTGGCCGTCCTGCTGACGGCGTGCGCATCGCAGGCCAAGCACGCGCCCGCTATCGCGTTGCCACCGTTGCGGCTCGCGCCGGCCACGCTCGGGAAGGAGCTCGCGCTGCAGCAGCGTCTGGTGTTCCGATTCGGATCGCAGGTGCGCGAACTCGATGCGTTGCTCGAGGTGGATGCCCGGGATGTCCGGTTGGCGGTGCAGGCCATGGGCCGCACCGGCGTTACCCTGCAGTGGGACGGCGTGCAGTTGTCCGAGCAACGCGCGGCTTGGTTGCCCGCCGCCGTGCGTGGCGCGCGCGTGCTCGATGACGTCCAGTTCAGTCTGTGGCCGGTGGAGGTCGTGCGTGCGGCGCTGCCGCCCGGCTGGACGCTGGCCGACGATGGCCGGACGCGTGAGCTGCTCCACGGAGGGCGCGCATGGCTCGTCCGTGAACGCGTGAATGCGACCACGCTGCAGGTTCGCAATGTGGCCGAAGGCTATGATCTGACGATCGAATCGGTTGCCGGCGGAGACGTGCTTCCTTGAACGGCGATGCCATTTTCCTGAACGACCTCGGCATCGTGTGCGCGCTCGGTACCGACAAGGCGGGCGTGCGCGCATCCCTGTTCCGCGATGATGCGCCGACGGGCGTAGCGCCGGACGATAGGTTGATCGCGGGCCAGGCGCTGGCGCTCGGACAGGTGGCATCGGCACTGCCTCCGCTGGACCACCATCCGGTGCAGTTGCGTGGGCGGAACAACGCCCTGTTGCGTGCCGCCTATCTGCAGATCCACGCCCGTGTGCAGCAGGCTGTAGAGCGCTACGGGCCGACCCGTGTGGCCGTCGTGGTGGGCACCAGCACCTCGGGCATCGGCGAAGCCGAGAAGGCGATGGCGTATTGGCGCCGGCACGGCGAGTGGCCTTCCGGATTCCACTACGTGCAGCAGGAGATCGGCGCGCCTTCGCGGTTCCTGGCCGCGGAAGCCGGTGTGCGCGGACCGGCCTGGACGCTGTCCACCGCCTGCTCCTCCAGTGCGAAGGCGATGGCGTCCGCGGCACGGCTGCTGCGTACCGGTGTGGTGGATGCGGTGATCGCGGGCGGCGCGGATTCGCTCTGCGAGTTCACCGTGCGCGGCTTCATGGCGTTGGAGTCCGTGTCGGCCGAGCGCTGCAATCCATTTTCCCGACACCGACATGGCATCAACATCGGGGAAGGCGCGGCACTGTTCCTGATGACGCGCGAACCTGGACCCGTACGGCTCGCCGGTTGGGGCGAAACGTCCGATGCGCACCACATCTCCGCGCCGGCACCGGAAGGCCACGGTGCAATCGCCGCCATCGCGCAGGCGCTGGACCGGGCGGGCCTCGACGCGAGTCGGATCGACTACGTCAACCTGCACGGCACGGCGACCCCGCAGAACGATGCGATGGAAAGCCGCGCCGTGGCCGCCGCGCTGGGAGCGCGGGTGCCGGTCAGCTCCACCAAACCGCTGACTGGCCATACGCTGGGCGCCGCCGGCGCCATCGAGGCGGGCCTGTGCTGGCTGGCGATGGTGGACAACCCGGGCCACCGGCTGCCGCCGCACTGGTGGGATGGCGCGGCGGACCCGGCACTGCCGCCGCTCGCGTTCGTCGCACCGGGCGATCGTGCCCCGGGCCCGTTGAAGCATGTCTTGAGCCAGTCCTTCGCGTTCGGCGGCAGCAACGCGGTGCTGGTGTTCGGAGGGGAATGAAAATGGATGTGCTGTACGACATCGAGCGTGTGGTGCCGCATCGGGGCACGATGCGCCTGGTGGATCGCCTCGTCGCGTGGGACTCGGAGACCGTGGCGGTGGAGCTGCGGGTACCGGAAGAAGGACCGTTCAGCCACGACGAGGGCGTCCCTGCCTGGGTGGGTGTCGAGTACATGGCCCAGGCCATCGCCGCGTGGGCCGGCTGCCACGCGCGCCGGGCCGGCCGCGAGCCGTCGATCGGCTTCCTGCTGGGCACGCGGCGCTACGAAAGCCGGGTGTCCTGGTTCCGGGCCGGGACATTACTTCGGGTGGAGGCGCGGCGAGAGCTGCTGGGCGACAATGGGCTGGGAATGTTCAGTTGCCGCATCCTGGGGGACGGCGAAGAACTGGCAACCGCCAACGTCTCGGTGTTCGAACCACCGGACGCGATGGCCTATCTGGAGAGTGCGCAGTAATGAGGGGAGAGACAACGGTCCTGGTCACCGGGGGGAGCCGGGGCATCGGCCGCGCGATCGCAGTGCGGCTGGCGCAGGATGGATTCGACGTGGTCGTGCATTGCCGCAGCCGGGTGGAGGAAGCGGAAACCGTCGCCACGCAGGTGCGCGCGCTCGGGCGCGACGCCCGCGTGCTGGCCTTCGATGTCGCCGACCGCTCCGCCGCGGCGCAAGCGCTTGAGGCCGACATCGCCGAACACGGCACGTACTACGGCGTGGTCTGCAACGCGGGCATCGCGCGCGACACGGCCTTTCCCGCGATGAGCGGCGAAGACTGGGACGCCGTGTTGGGCACGAACCTGGACGGTTTCTACAACGTCCTCAATCCGCTGGTGATGCCCTTGGTGCGGCGGCGCAAGCCCGGTCGCATCGTCACGCTGTCTTCGGTGTCGGGTCTGGTCGGCAATCGCGGGCAGGTCAACTACAGCGCGGCCAAGGCCGGCATCATCGGCGCGACCAAGGCGCTGGCGCTGGAGCTGGCCAGCCGCGAAATCACCGTCAACTGCGTCGCGCCGGGCCTGATCGACACGGAGATGGTCAGCGGCGACGTTGTCGACGAGGCCTTGAAGATGATTCCGATGAAACGCGTGGGCAAACCGGAAGAGGTCGCGGCCGTGGTGTCGTTCCTGATGTCGCCGCAGGCGTCCTATGTCACCCGCCAGGTGATTTCGGTCAACGGAGGGCTGGTCGGATGAGTCGCATCGATCGACGCGTGGTGGTCACTGGTGCAGGCGCCATCAGTCCGCTGGGACATGACTGGGCCAGCGTGCACCTGCGCCTGCGCGAATGCCGCAATGCCGTGCGCCACATGGAAGACTGGGACAAATACGAAGGCCTGAATACGCGCCTCGCGGCGCCCGCCGAGCCGTTCGAACTCCCCACGCATTACAACCGCAAGACCACGCGCAGCATGGGCCGCGTAGCGGTGATGGCGGTGCGCGCCACCGAGCTGGCGCTCGAGCAGGCGGGCCTGCTGGGACATCCGGTGCTGAAGAGCGGCAAGGTCGGCGTGTCGTATGGCTCGTCGGCTGGCAGCCACGAAGCAATCGGCGATTTCGGCCGCATGCTCAATGCGCATACCACCGAAGGCATCAACGCCACTACGTACCTGAAGATGATGAGCCACACCGCGCCGGTGAACATCGGCGTGTTCTTCGGCCTGACGGGCCGCGTCTATACGACGTCCAGTGCCTGTACGTCGGGCAGCCAGGGCGTCGGCTGCGCCTACGAAGCGATCCGCAACGGCAAACAGCTGGCGATGATCGCGGGCGGCGCCGAGCAGCTGGATGCGACCGCCGCTGCGGTGTTCGATACCTTGTTCGCCACCAGCGTGCGCAATCACGAACCGGAAAGCACGCCACGCCCGTTCGACGCGAACCGTGATGGCCTGGTGCTGGGCGAGGGCGCCTGCACGCTGGTGCTGGAAGAGCTGGAGCATGCTCTGGCCCGCGGCGCGACCATCCTGGGCGAGATCGTCGGTTACGGCACCAACAGCGACGGGCAGCATGTCACCCAGCCCAGTGCGGACACGATGGCGCAGGCGATGCGCCTCGCACTCGAGGACGCGGGCCTGTCGCCCGATGCGATCGGCTACGTCAACGCGCATGGCACGGCGACCGACCATGGCGACATCGCGGAGACGACGGCGACCGCGGCGGTGTTCGGGAGCCGCATGCCGATCAGCTCGCTGAAGAGCTACGTGGGCCACACGCTGGGGGCGTGCGGTGCCTACGAGGCGTGGATCACGCTGCAGATGATGCGCGAGGGCTGGTTCGCCCCCACGCTGAATCTGGAGACGCGCGATCCGCGCTGCGCCGACCTGGACTACATCACCGGGGAAGGGCGCGAGTTGCAGACCGATTACGTGATGAACAACAACTTCGCGTTCGGTGGCATCAATACATCGATCATCTTCAAGCGCTGGAAAGACTGACGTTCCATATCCACAGGGGGAAAGATGGACAAGCGTTTTGTTTCACTGCTGCTCGCGGCTGTGTTGACACTTGCGTCACTGCCTGCCATGGCGGGCAAACATGATCCGATGGACATCCCCGCGTACGAACGGGTCGAATCGACGAACGGGATCCCGCCCACTGCCGCGCGGATCAAGGCGGCCATCCTGCATGCGGGCAAGACGCGGGGATGGACCATGGTGGAAAGCGAGCCGGGCCGCGTCACCCTGCGTTACGCGCCGCGGACCCACGAGGTCGTGGTGGCCGTTCGTTACGACAACAACGGGTTCAAGATCGAATACGTGTCGAGCGTGGAGATGAACTATCGGGTCAAGGGCAACACGCCCGAAATCCATGGGAACTACAACCGCTGGATCCGCAATCTCTCCCAGGACATCCAGATGTCGCCTGTGTTCCACCGTGCGGAGGCGGAGGCGCCATGAGATTGCGTCACGCGCTGCTGGGCCTGGGGTTCGCGATCGCACCCCTTCAAGCACTTGCCGACGACATCATCCGCACATCGCCGCAGATCGAGCTGCGGGCTGGCTACAAGGGCTATCCTGAATTCGAGGAATGCGCCTGGATGACGGAGTACCCAGCGCACCTGGTGGAGTATGCCAAGGGGCAGGTCGAGCTGACCGACGCATCCCTCGATACGGTGCCGGGAAGGACATTGCGCGTGCGCATCATGCACATGCGCACGGCCGACGGTGGCGGCTTCTCGGGCCCCAAGTGGGCGATGATCCGGGCTGAGCTGTACGACGATGGCAAGCTCATTGGCCAGTACCAGCCCTATCGGCGCACGATGACCATGTTCCGTGACGGGTGCTCTTCGCTCAGCAAGATCAGCGATGCATTGGCCGAGGACACGGCCGCCTGGCTGCGTCGGGGCAATTTCAAGATCGAGTATCCGGACGACCAGGCCACGATCGAGATCGGCCCGGAAGAGGATGTCCCGCCGATCCAATGACCGAGGCGATGCAGTCGGCGCCTGCACGGTATCCAAACATCGCGACTGGCACCCTTTGCGAACACTGCGGTCACCCCTCTTTCCCCCAATAGGAGTAACACCTTGAAACGACTTCTGATCGCTAGCCTGTTGACGATGGCGGTGCTGGCGCCGCAAGCGATCGCCGCCGACACCCGCGTTGAGCTGCCCTTCCAGGAACTGGTGAATTCGCCCGAAGCCAAGGCCGCCGGTATCGATGGCAGCGTGCGTTTCTATCTGGCCGGCCAGAAGACGCCCAGCGTGGTGTCGCGCTTTGGCGAGGACGTGACCAACAAGAAGACCAACGGCGTGGGCAAGTCCGATGCCGAGTCCTGCCGTTGGGTGGCGTTGTCCGCGCTCAAGGCCCTACAGGAAGGTGCGAAGGACCGGGGCGCCAATGCGGTCATCGACATCGTCAGCTATTTCAAGAAGAACGAGTTCCGCAGCGCCACCAACTATGAGTGCCATGCGGGCGGCATCATGAGCGGCGTGGCGTTCAAGGCCACCTACGCGAAGGTCAAGTAAGCGCTTTCGCAATGCTCCAGGCGGTCGCCTTCGGGCGGCCGCCTGCGTTTCAGCCGCGGATAGGTAGACGCGCCGCGGCGGGGGTCACGGCGAATGTTCCGCGTAAGGCGCGGTGCTGCCATCGCGGTGCAGTGCGAGCACGGTGTAGGAAGGCGCATCGATGCCTTCCACTTCCATCCCGGGAGAACCCAGCGGCATGCCAGGCAGGACGAGGCCGCGGATGGCCGGCTTCTCATTCAACAGACGACGGATGTCCGATGCCGGCACGTGGCCTTCGATCACGTAGCCGCCGATCTCGGCCGTATGGCATGACGCGTGTGCGGGCAGGATGCCGAGCCGCTCCTTGACCGGGCTCATCGCTGCCTCGACGCGGTCGTCGACGTCGAAGCCTTCCTTGCGCAGGTGCTCGATCCACAGATGGCAACAACCGCAGTATGCGTCGCGATGCACGGTGATCTTCGGCGTCGCGGCTTCTACGGCTTTCTGTTGCCCGGCACGTGCGGGCGTCGCTGCAAGCGCGCTATCCATCGGCGTCGGCACGGCCTGCGTGCAGGCGGTGAGCGTGGCGGCGAACAGTAACGTCGCGAGGTAGGGCAGGGGAATACGACAGGTCATGGTGTTCTCCTCAGAACCAGATCCGGACGCCCGCAACGACGCGGGTGTCGCGCGGTGATTCGCCTTCGGCTCGCCGAAGATCCGCGGTGTTGCCGAGGGCGCGCTCATGCACGACGCCCACATAGGGCGCGAAGCGGCGGTTCGCTTCGTAGCGCAGGCGCAGCCCCGCCTCGATGCCGGTGACACCGCGGGCGATGCCGTAGTCCGGATCGTCCTTGGCCGCGAGGTCCACTTCCATCAGCGGCTGCAGAATCAGCCGGTTGGTGATGCGCAGCGTGTATTCGGCTTCGACATTCGCAGCGATCTGGCCACTTTCGCCGACATAGGCGGTCGCCGACACCTCGAAGCGGTACGGCGCCATGCCCTGCACCCCGAACGCCGCCCAGGTACGCGCATCGCCGGGCGTGAAGTCGTGTTTGATGCCGGCTACCACATCCCACCACGGTGAAACGCTACGGCCATAAAGCACCTCGAGATCGGCGCTTTCTGTGTGGCCGCCCATCCGCTCGCCTTCGCTGCGCAGCCACAGCCGGTCGGTGTCGGTGCCGAACCACGCCGTGCCTTCCCAGGCCTGGCCGGTGCCCTCGTCGGCATCCCAGGCTTCGAGCCGGTTGAAGGTCACCTTGCGGTTGAATGCGGGGGCATGCTGCATGGCGTGGTGGTCGATGTCGGGGAATGCGGCCGCCAGATCGTCGGCGGTTACCGGCGGAATGGGTTCGTGCGGCGTCGTGGCAGCGCCATCCGTCATCGCGGCATGGTCGTGCTGTGCATGCGCGTCTTGCTCGGGCAAAACGGTCGTCGCCTGCGAGGCAGGTTGCGCGTGGTCGTGATGCTGCGCGAAGGCCGGAGCGCTCGCGCCCGCGAGCGCCGCGATCGCGGATGCCAGGCGGAGCAGGGTAGGTGAGGAGATCTTCATGCCTCGACCCTCACTTCCCGCATCATGCCGGCTTCCATGTGGTACAGCAGGTGGCAGTGGAAGGCCCATCGCCCCAGCGCGTCGGCGCGGACGCGGTAGCTGCGTCGCGTGCCCGGTGGCATGTCGATGGTGTGCTTGCGCAGATGGAATCCACCATCGGCGTCCTCGAGGTCGCTCCAGACGCCGTGCAGGTGGATGGGGTGCTGCATCATCGTGTCGTTGACCAGCACGATGCGCATGCGCTCGCCGTACTTCAGGCGCAGCGGTTCGGCGCTGGCGAAAGGTATGCCGTCGAACGACCAGGCGAACTTCTCCATGTGCCCGGTCAGGTGCAGCTCGACGGTGCGACCTGGGTCGCGGCCATCCGGATCGTCGAACAGACTGTGCATCGCGCCGTAGGTCAGTACCTGGCGCCCGGTGTCGCGCAGGCCGATGCCGGGATCGTCCAGCTTCGGCTCGCTGGCGGAGGACTGCATGTCGACCAGCGGGTTGCCGGTTTCGCTGGCGGGATGATTCGGCGCGGTCGACGCCGCGCCATGGGCACCGTGATCCATCGCGCCCATGTTCGCGCCGCAGCCGCCTTCACCCATCATCGCGCCGCAACCGCCTTCCATGCCTTTGCCTGCGCCATGTCCGCCCATGTCATGGCCCATGTCGGCCATCGTCAATAGCGGGCGCGGGTCGCGCGGCGGGACTGGCCCTTCCAGACCGTCGCGCAGGGCCAGTGTGCCGCGCGCGTAGCCGGTGCGACCCATGTCCTGAGCGAAGATGGTGAAGGCATCCTGGCCGGTAGGTTCGACGATCACGTCGAAGGTCTCCGCCACCGCGATGCGGAACTCGTCGACGCTGACCGGATGGATGTACTGTCCATCGGCGGCGACCACGGTCATCTTCAGCCCGGGGATGCGCACGTCGAAATACGTCATCGCACTGCCGTTGATGAAGCGCAGCAGGACTTTCTCGCCCGGTTTGAACAGGCCGGTCCAGTTGTGCGAGGGCGCCGCGCCATTCACCAGGTAGGTGTAGGTGTGCGCGTTGATGTCGGAGATGTCGGTGGGCGTCATCCGCATGCGTCCCCACATGCCGCGGTCTTCGATGGTTTCCGCCAGTCCGTCGCGCTTCGCATCGCGCACGAAATCTACCAGCGTGCGCTGGTAGTAGTTGTCGTGCTCCGGCATCTTCTTCATGCGCCGGTACAGTGCGGAGGGTTCCAGGTCGGTCCAGTCCGACAGCAGTACGACGTGTTCGCGGTCGTGGTGGTAGGGCGGCGGGTCGCGCGGGTCGATGATGAGCGCGCCGTACAGGCCGGCCTGTTCCTGGAACATCGAGTGGCTGTGGTACCAGTACGTGCCGGACTGCTTCACCTGGAAGCGGTACTGGAAGGTTTCGCCCGGCGCGATGCCGTTGAAGCTCAGCCCCGGCACGCCGTCCATGTTCGACGGCAGCAGGATGCCGTGCCAGTGGATCGAGGTCATGTCGCGGAGACGGTTGCTGACACGGACGGTCACCGTATCGCCTTCCCGCCAACGCAGCGTGGGCGCCGGCAAGCTGTTGTTGACGGCGATCGCGGACCGGGTGCGGCCGGTGATGTCGACCGCCATCGCACCGATATTCAGCACGAAATCGGTGCCGGAAACGAGGGCGGCACCACCGCGGCGTGCGGGTGTGCCCGCGGAAGCGGGCAGGCGCGCCAGGCCGAGGCCGAGCGCAACGCCGCCGGTGGCCAAACCGGTGACGAACTGGCGGCGAGCGGGACGGAACGCGCCGAGGCGTCCCGGTGTGGGGTCATCGTGGTTCATGCAAGCTCATCCTGTGGATCCGGCGCACGGCCGTAGCCTGTGCGAGGTTTCCGTGGTGTTCGAGAACCGGTGCGTGAAGCGACCGGCATGCGTACGGCGCCGCGTGTGCGGCGTCAGGCGACCAGGATGGGAGGTCGGTGCCGGTGCGAGAGGCGGGCGGAAGCGTGGCCGTCCGCGGCGTAGTCGGGCGCGGCCGCATGCAGCGGCGCACCGGTGCCGAGCCAGACGGGCCAGACCAGCGCAGGCGCGTGCTGGGTGCAGAAGCCATCGCACGTGCCAGCCTTGCAGCAGTCCGGCGCACCGTCGGGTGCGTGGTGGTCGTCGGTGTCCTGCATGCCGGCCATATCCCCGTCGTCCATGTCCTCATGACATGGGGGCGAGGGCGTATCGTCGCTGACGCTTGCGGTCGCCGGTGCGCTCAATGCGGTGCTCGCGGCCATGTGCGCGGACGCGCTGCCGTTCACCAGCAGGAGCAGGCAGAGCAGGGCACGCAACAGGGGCGCGAATCGGGCCATGAGGGCGATGATACGCCATCACTGGCGGACGTACCTTGGCGTAGGGTCAAGGCTTGGCTCGATCCGTGCGCACCACGCCATGGCAGGGACACGATATCCTTGCGGTGTTTCTTCGGCCTTGGGCAGCGTGGCATTCGGATGGCGGGCACGGTAATGACGAGCAGGGTGCCGGCAGGCGAATCTGAGGGTCGTGGTTCGGAAGAGGCCCATCCCCGCATCATCGTTGCCGACGTAGGGGGCACCTATGCGCGCCTGGGCTGGACCGATGGCGTCGATGCCGACCAGGTCCACGACTACCGTCGCTATGCCTGCGCAGATCATCCGGATCTCGCTTCGATCCTTCACGACTACGCCGCCGGCGGCAACTGCCAGGGCGCGGTGGTCGCGATCGCGGGTGTGCTGGAAGGCGACCGGCTGATCAATTCCAATCTGCCCTGGGCCGTCTCGGTCGAACAGACCCGCAAAGGCGCCGGATTGTCGTGGGTGCAGCTGATCAATGATTTCGAAGCCGTCGCCAATGCGATGCCGGTGCTTGCGCGAGACACGCTGTCGCCGCTGACCCATGTCACCGAAGCCGTCTCCAACTCGCCGGCGCTGGTGATCGGCCCCGGTACCGGGCTGGGTGCCGCGCTGTGGATGGAAGGCCATCCGCCGCGCGTGCTGGCGACGGAAGTCGGCCAGGCGGCACTCGCTGCCGGCAACGACCTGGAAATGGATGTGGTGCGCCGGCTCCTGCGCGAACACCGTCATCTCAACAACGAACACGTGTTGTCCGGCACCGGCCTGATGAACCTGTACCGCTGCCTGTGCGAACTGCGCGGCGGCACGGCCATCCACGCCGACGCCGGTGCGCTGGTCGCGGCCGCGGAATCTGGCGACGGTCTGGCGCTTGAAACGCTGCAGATGTTCTGCGGCTGGCTCGGCAGCCTGGTCGGCGACCTGGCGATCATCTTCGGCGCGAAAGTCGTGTATCTGGCCGGCGGCGTCACCGCGCACATTCCAACATTCCTCCACGACGGCCATTTCCTCCAGCGCTACCTCAACAAGGGCGTGATGTCCGAACGCCTCGAACAGGTACCGGTGTGGCGGGTGGAGCATGGGCAGTTGGGGCTGCTGGGAGCTGCGGCTTGGTATCAGCAACACCGGTAGTGGTTCTACATAGTAGGCGTTGAGTCGCTGGTCAAAGCGTAAGCCTTTGAAATAGCGGAGCCTGCCGCGAACGTGACTGCGCATAGCACCATGGCTGCGGTGGCGGCTAGCTTGCGCCACACCGCCTTTTCTTCGCGGCTTATCGCGCGCGCTTCGCCAACCACCCCAAGCACTCGCGCTAACGGTTCGCCGGTGAGCCCAGCCAGTGTCGCGCACACAACCGCGTCGGGTAATGACACGCCGCGCCCAGGACTTCAGGGGAGGGCTGGGATGTCGCGTAGACCTTCAAACCGCGTCAGGGACTCTTATTCCGGCAATCTGCAATTGGATGGCTGTTTCGATCCCGCCAGCACAGTCGCGCAGCTCCTTAGCCGATTCGACCACTACTGTGACCCATCGTTTGCCCTGGTCATCCAGCTCGTTGCCATCAAGGCCACGAATATAGTCTCGCGCTTCCTCGCATACGACGGTGTTCTGCACGACCCGGAGTTCGAGAATAGCAAGCTCATCAACAATCTCGCTGTTCAGAAGTGCCTTGTCTGCTTCACTCCATACGACCTGGTGAAGCGCAGGCAGTGTGATTCTCAACTGACTAGCGACGTCGGAACGACTGACTTCACCTCTGGTCATAGAGTCGGCGGTCTGGAACCCAACTGCATACGCTCGCCGAACTCGCCTCTTGATCGAGGTCAGGCTGGATATCCGCGCATTGAGTTCAAGCAGACTTCTTGCCGCAGACTCTGCCTCCGCCCTAACGGCCGAAGCGTGTTGAAAGCGCAATGCAGCGTAGCCTATCGCGACCGCGCCGACTGCCGAAATCCACTCTGCCAACGAAGAATCATTCATGGCGACTCTCGCGGTCCCGATGATTCTGAGCAGGATTGCGGAACTAACCACATCCCCACTACTCGGCTTCGCGAAAGCAATGAATCCGAGAAGGAGGCCGAACGCCACGCCGCATGTCGCAGCAACCATCCAGATTCTGAGTTGCAGCCAGACAACCATAGTTTCGTACTTGCTTCGTTCCATGCCTGTGTCCCCCTAGCATCCATTGCGGAGATTTTGTCATGACCGCTTTCCTCCCGACAGCGGCTGGCCTGACCCCGGACCTAGTATTGGGACCATTGTGGCAACTGCGCCCATGGTGCGCGCTCGAAGCGGTTGTGCTGGGTGCGTTCTGTGCCGAGGTGCGCGAGCGGCGCCGGCCGCCCCGCCGCGAGGGCGTGCGGCGTCGGCTTACGAAACAGCTATTTTCGCGTTTCGAGGGCTTTGCGCAGCCTCTTGCTGAACAAGTCCGCACGATCAGCGAGATCATTGCCCATCTTCTCGAGTTTTTTCAGCTGTTCGCGCAACTCGTCGTCAATCGGGTCCGAGGGGTTCTCGGCATCTATCGACTCCTTTGCATGTCCGAATATGTCGATCACCGTCACGATGCGGTGCTCAACCGCAACAAGTGCAGCCATTGCATCGTCATCGAGGTAGCTTCGCTCTGCGTCGGTCCACTCGAGCATTCCAAGCATCTTGACAGTTATTTCTAGCGTCTCGCTAAGGCTTTGCAGATTCTGATTGTTCTCGTCGAAAGCGAACAGCACTTCGAACGGATCACGAATTCGAGCGGCCTTCTGCGACTTCCAGATCGCACTGTTCAATGTCGTTCTTGCTACGCGAAGTTCATTCGTTCTAGCCGTTTCATACGAAGCTCTTTGGTAGCGCCATGCGGCAACACCGATAACCCACGCTGCGATAGCCGCAAACCATTCAGCCATCGATCCACTATCGATGGCGCTATCGATGACACGTGGTTGGCCAAAGATTGCCCATCCGAACAGGGTTCCAATCAGGAACACGGCTATCACGGTGCTAAGAAATTCTTGTTTCGAAACGCCGGTAGACGCATCGCCCCACTGCGGCGCTCGCTGATCGTCAGACATTCCCTTACCCCCGATCCCCAGTTTGCGGAGATTCTGGCATGACCGCTTTCCTCTTGACAGCGGCCGTGCTGTCGCTCGTCTTCGCCCTGTACCTGCCCCGTGATCAGCGTCAGCCGGTCACCTTGATTTCGCCCGGCTCAACGCCGAAACCGGTTTACAACCCGTATCGCCGGGAGATTGCCAGCGCGTCGCAGAGCGCGCCGCCAGCTGAGGCTGCGCCGGCGCAACCGCAGGCGGCAGCCCAGCCCGGTTCGACTATCGGCTATCGCCCATGTATGCGCGAGGACATCTTCCCTCGCAGTGAGGGCTATGACGCCGGCAACGCGTTCACGGGACCCACGGTGGGCCTGTAACCCAGTCATTTTGAGGGTATATTCGCGCCCAAAGCCAAGGGGGCGCGGCGTGGACAACAAAGAACGCAATGATCTGAAGCGTTCCATCAACGATGAGAAGTCCAAGCATCGATACTTCTTGTTGTCGGCGACAGGCGCTTGCATAGGCTTCGCTGTAAGCCAAGGTAAGGACGTGATCGGTTTGACGTGGCGTGAGTTTCCTTACTTCTTCGCCTGCGCTAGCTGGCTCCTGAGCTTCTATTTCGGTTGCAGATTGGTTAGGTTGGTTAACGACCTTCTTGCGTCACGGCTAATGAACGATGAGTTTCTGGAACAGTTCACTGATCTAGATACGGAAGGCAACCAATGGAAGCAGAAAATCGTGAGTCAGCGGGCGGCCATAGAGGACCGAAAAGCGTGGCAAGCACGCAAGTACGAAGGTTCTCAGTTCGCGCTGATCATCCTTGGGGCTTGCTCATACTTGTTGTCGCGTGTAGTTCAGATGGTCGGGGTGTAAGGGCGTCGCCCCTACGCAAAACGCTCCACACGCTGCCGACGGGCTCGCAAGCTCGGGCGAAGATGCTCACGTGACCGCGCCGGCCCGAAGGGCGGTCGACACCCTGCTAGACAGCTGTGCTAGCCTCGTCTCGTCGTCACGGAGGGATGGCAATGGGGAAGGGAATAGCAGTACTGCTCCTGGTGGCGCTCGCCGCGCCGAGCTGGGCCCAAACACAGACTGCGCGGGGGAGGGGTACTCCGAGGGTGGGCCCTGCTCCCCAAGCTCACTACAATTCGACAGCGAAAGACACCACGCCTTTTCAGTGCGAGGCCCTTCGCGATCACATTTATCCGGGGATGAAGTCCCTTTGCGACCAGATCGAAAGCGATCACATCCGATCCGAAGCTCGTCGTGCGGGCAGGCCCGGTCCCTCATCGAGTGTCCTCGATCTGCCTGCACTTGGTTCTATTGAAGGAAAACGCTTAGGAATCGTCTGCATTGGTGGTCAGGCCATGCGAAAGATATCTAATGGCTGGGAACAGGTCTGGAGCGCCGACGGTTGGCAGCGTTGCAGGGGCGGTTAACGGTTCTAGAGAGCGTTGGAGGCGGTGATGGAAACTTGGTGGGCTAAGGCTCTTCTCCTGCTCGCTGGTATTGCGATTGGGTGCAGCAGTCGATTCCTTTTCAAGTTCTTTGAGGAATATGCGATCTTCATCGTCAAAACGATGGAGAAGCACAGGCTCGCGGACATAGCCTTCAACGATGCTCATGCCAGATCAGCTGCGGCGCGGTTAGACGTCGATCGAGCGGCTGCTGCCATGAATATTTTGCAGATGATGTCACGAGCAAACTCCCTTATTTTTCGATGGAGCGTCACGGCGTATTTCTTGCGCAAGAAGATTGGTGCTGAGCAGACTATTGAAGATCTTGGATCTGACGACCTTGCAAAGGCGGCAGCGCTGTTGAATAGAATTCTTACGGAATCCGGCACCCAGTCCGTGATTCTGGGCGACAAGCAGTTTGAAGAAGTCCAAAAATGGATCGGCAAGACGCAGATCATGCTCTACGACGTGGAGGCAGCGTACGAGACATCTCGCAAGATGCATTTAGGAAAGCCTCCTGGCTCTGATGATCGAGTGGCTGCAGTAAGGGTGCTGATTGACAGCAATGTCGAGCCGCAGGCCGCCGTCGCAGGGAAGTTGTATCGAGCCGTCCGCGAAGCATTGGAGTCGCACATAGGCTATCGTTTTGACGGGGGTACGGGAGATATGCCGTCCCTCGGTTCCGCAGGCTAACCAGCGCGGGTTCCAAAGTGCTTGGCATGCAAGTCAGCTAGCTCGACAACGATGACCTTTATGGGTCCGCGCTTGCTCAACTTTTCGGCGTCTCGGCGTGAACGAAGGCCAGCACGCCGTAGTTCCATGGAGTCTCGCCAGAGAATCCCTGCGAGCCGCTCGGGCGTGATCCTGTCGCGGTCTGGGCTGACGAGATGACGACCGTTCGCGGAGAAAGACCAACCCGCCCAGGACATCGGAACATCAGTCCGGATCTCAATGATGGCCGGGGCATTTGGGCTCAGACGGCGCTGCATACGGTAGGGACTCCATGTCGTGGACCGAGAACCTTTGAATCGCCATTTCAGCCACCAGCGGGCCAGCTGGGCCCACCAGCCCCATTCCCGGGAATTCGGCTTGACATAATAGGCATTATGCGAAATTAACGGTCATGGCACTGGACTGGGTCGCGCTTCTGCTTAGCTGTTTCCTCAGCGGTGGACCATGTCTCCCGCGCTTGATACACGTCTTTGATCGACGCCTGTACGTCCGTAGCCAATCGAAGCGGACGAACAACCCCAATGTCTGTCCCATACAGCGTGCCGCTGGCGCGCCCGTAGAACTCGCGGGACGGATCCTTCGTCGCAAAGCCTCAATACACGCGTTTACGTAGATTGATGTGGCCGCAGCCGCGGCCGCGCAGCGTTGGGAACTTTGAGCACGAATGTCCCCTAGTTTGCGCGGGGCTGGGAACTGGATCCCCTCTCGCGTATCACGGAAGTCCCCCACCCCGCCTGTGCGGCGTTGAAAGGAGTGGACCATGGAAGCGAGCGAATCGGCTGTCGTAGTGACGTTCCGCGAGATGGAGAACGCGGTGAAGGGCAAGGAGGCCGTCGAGGCCGTCGTCGACGCCGCCCAGCAAGACAGCGACAGCACCGAAGCTGAGCGCGCCACGGCCGCTGCCGCCGTGGGGCGCGTGTTGACCGAGCTGCGGCGCTCCGAGGCCAACGTGGACGCGCCGGTGTTGAACAGCCCGCATTCGGGCACGGCCACGCGCATCCAGAGCATGATCGCGGAGAAGGCAGGCGCGTTCGATCCCCTGCCCACTGGTGGCCTGGAGGCGAAGTTCGATACCGGGGACTGGATCGGCTGGGCGTCGGTGGTCTGGGAAAAGATCAAGCACATCAAGAAGCACGAACTGCTTCCGCCGCCTCCGATCGCACCCGAACCGATGCCCGAGCAGGTCCGCATCGGCGTCCTTGGCGACTGGGGTACCGGGCTCTATGGCGCAC
>Ga0055536_1001002_pt1 | contig 17942 bp, 17 predicted proteins | sample AraplaCvi_mLB_r2_FD_55037 | JGI IMG/M metagenome (GOLD analysis project Ga0055536, IMG submission 55037) | Arabidopsis root microbial communities from North Carolina, USA - plate scrape MF_Cvi_mLB_r2 | ecosystem: Host-associated > Plants > Roots > Endosphere | place: USA: North Carolina...
GGGTCGGCCATGTCGCCCAGCATCAACAACGCCGGGTCGCCGGGGATCAGGCGAATCAAGGCAAATACAATCACCGAGATCAACAGAAGGGTCGGCACCGCCATGCCGAGCCTGTGCAATATGAATCGAAACATAGCGGTACGCCTTACTTGGAAGTGTCGGCCAGCTTCACGCCCCACAGGCGCGGTTTGGCAACGGGCCAGGAGCGATAACCTTCAACGCGCTTGCCCATNGCGCCGATGGCGGTACCGTTGTAGATGACCACCATCGGTACATCCTTGAGCATCAAGGTGTGGAGCTTGTCGAACAGCGGCTGGCGCTTGGCGGGGTCAACCTCACGCTGGGCCTCGCGCAATATCGCCAAGGCTTCGGGGTTGTCCCAGACCTTGCGCGGCTCCTTCTGCTTGTCGCCGATCACTGATTCGAAGCTCTGCGCCGCATCGAAACGCCCCGAATAGGAGAAGGACATCATCTGGTAGCTGCCGGTCTGATAGCGCTCCAGCTGCGTGCCCCACTCCAGGGTTTCCATCTCGATATTCAGCCCCGCCGCCTGAGTCATGGCCTGGCTGAGCAAACCCATGTCGAACATCTGCGGGTAGCGCTTGTTGACCAGCATGCGGATTTTTTCGCCGCCGTAACCGGCCTCTTTCAACAGGCGCCGGGCCTCGTCGAGGTTGTAGGTGTAGCCCTGGTGCGCGGTGTCATCGTAGTACGGGCTGGCGGTGGGGATGACCGAGTTGTTGACCACCGACAAGCCATCGGACAAGGCCGCCACCATCTGTGCGTAATCCAGGGACAACGCCACCGCGCGACGAATGCGCACGTCCTTGAGCAACGGGTCACGGGTCTGGAACAGCAGACCGCTGATGGTCATGATCGGGCTGACCTGGATCTGCAGGTTCTTGACCTGCTTGAGTTGTGCGGCGTCCATCGCCGTCACGTCCGGCAGCAGGTCGACGCCACCCGAAAACAGCGCGGCCTTGGCCGAGGCCGAATCGGGGATCACCTCGAAACGCACCTTGTCGACAAACGCCTGCTTGTTACCGGTGTACCCGTCCGCCTCGGCCTCGGCACGCGGCGTGTATTCCTTGAAGCGATCCAGTTCGACGTACTGGCCCTTCTGCCATTTGCCCAGGGTGAACGGCCCGGTGCCAATCGGTGCACGCCAACTGCCATCGGCGGCCAGGGAGTCCGGGTGCAGGATGCCGCTGCCGGCACAATCCGGGCGAGACATCGCGGCGAGGAACAAGCCGTTGGCCTGGTCCAGCGTGAACACCACGGTTTTCGGGTCAGGGGTGGCGACATCGACAATCTTGGCTGCGCCACGCCCGTCGAACTCCGCCAGACAACGCCACTGGGTCTTGGGGTCCAGGTAGCGCTGCCAGGTCCATTGCACATCCTTGGCCGTCAACNGCTGGCCATTCTGGAAGTGCACGCCGTCTCGCAGGCTGAAGGTGTAGCGCANGCCGTCCGGCGAGACAGCGACTGCACTGGCCAGCATCGGCGCGATGCTGGTGTCTTCNCGATACGCCACCAGCCCTTCGACGATNTGCATCATCACCGCATCGGTATTGTCGTCNCGGTTGACGCCCGGGTCGGTGCTGCGGATATCACCATTGAGACCAACGCTGATGACCTTGTCTTGCGCGACGGCCATGGAAAAGGTGCACGCCGACATCGCGACGGCCAGTGCCGTCTTTACGTAACTATTCACGGGAGAAAGACTCCTTGAAGAAATTTTCCGGTCAGTGGCGAGGGCCAAGGCAGGACCGGCATCAGAATGAGTGAATCCTTGGTTATTGTTATACGGCCTGTTCTGAGTGCATCTACCAGCGGTGTATCAGCCAAGGCTGCGCTTGCGGCGCAACACCTTGGCGAAGAAGTCCTGGGCAGCCGGCATGGCCTTGATGCCCTGGTGCGCGACGTTGGGCAACAGATCGAAGTGCACTTGCACGCCGGCGGCTTCGAAACTCGCCTTCAAGCTGGCCAGGCGCTCCGGGCGCGTGCGTCCGGCAGCGTTGGCACCGGCCATGTAGTGTTTGCCCCCTTCGCGGTGGGTGATTTCCCAGGTTTCGAGGTCTGAATCGCCGACCACCATGTGCACCGGCAGTTGCTGCAAGGCTTGCAGGTTCAACGGTTTGCCAAAGCGTGTCGCGAAGTCCCGCACGCCGACCCACCAGTCCTGCTCGGAATCGAGCAAGGTCACCGAGCCCGGCGCACCGATGGACGCCGCCCAGAGTTTCTCGGGGTGCAGGTAACAGAACCGGTGGGTGAATTGTCCGCCGCCGGAATAGCCGAACAGCGCAAAGGTATCGAAGCGACGACCGTAGCGCTTGCCGACGCTGGCGATCATGTCGAGCAATACTTGGTCGTAACGGATATCGCCCTCGACCAGTTGCTTGTAGCCATCGCCGTTGCTGTCACCCAGCACGCCGACCGGGAACAGCGGCGAGAGAATCACACAATCGTTCCAGCGGCCAAACTCCGCGAAGCCATTGCGATAAATCTCCATCGCACGGGTCGAGCCGTGCAGCGACACCACCAGATCCACGGGCCGGGAGCTGTCTTCGATGGTTTCGGGCACATAGAGGGTGTAGGCAAAACGGCTGTCCTCGTGGTGCGAGTACACCGTGGTAGCGCCGAGGTGATACACGTTTTTGGCCGCACGCAAGGCCGCGTCGATGGGGTTGGTATCTGGATTGCTCATGTGGAAAGTTCGCCGAGTCAGTTCGGACTTGAGTATTGGTCGGGCGCTATAAAAAGAAAAACTAATTAAACTTTATCCAGAACAAACAAAACCTTTACGATCAAGCTCTACCCATGGCTGCGAGTTGACCCATGAGCAACATTCGTTTTTTCAAGACGTTTATCGCCGTCGCCGAGTACGGCAGCTTTGCCGCCGCTGCCGACCGCGTGGCACTGACCAACGCCGCCGTCGGCCAACAAATGCGCGCACTCGAAGAGGAAATGCGCCGGCCGTTGTTCGACCGCAGCCAGCGGCAAATCAAGCTGAGCCGCGATGGTGTGTTATTGCTGCCCAAGGCCAAGCGTCTGCTGGCGGACTACGAGCAAATGATCACCGAAGCCCCCGATGGCGAGGCCATGGAGGGCGAAGTGTCGATCGGCGGCATTACCTCTGGCATGGGCCTGCTCGCCAATTGCCTGGTGCAACTGAAAAAGCTGCACCCCAGGATATCGGTCAACCTGATGACCGCCCGTTCCGACGAAGTGGTCAACCTGGTGCAGGCCGCCAAACTCGACGCCGCGCTGCTGATCGAGACTGCGCGGCAAAACTTCGATGGCTTGAGTTGGACCCTGCTGTACAACGAACCGATCGTCATGCTCGCCAATGCCACCCAGACCGCCGGCATCGACGACGCAGTGGAGTTGCTGAGAACCCAGCCGTTTATTCGCTACGACAGGTCCACGGCGGTGGGTCGCAAGGTGCAGTCGATCATCAAGAGTGAATCGGTCGAACCGCTGGAGATCCTGGAACTGAACTCGATCATCGGAATCGCCGACCTGGTGCGCCAGCAAGTCGGGGTGGCGATTGTGCCGCTGCTGAAAAATTTCGACTGGCACAAAGACCCAAGCCTGCGGGTGCTGCCGTTGCCGGGCGATCTGGCAGTACGCCGGGTGGGGATATTGGAACAAGGCACCAAAAGTGCGATTACAGGGGAAATTCGCAAGTTGCTGATGTCGGCTGTGGCAAAGTAATCCTTCCCTTGGCGCGGTTCATTAGTGTCTGTCATTGAACTGCGCCCTGTCTCTGGAAGGACTTCCCGCAGCACCTTTCGACCCCGAAATGACGTTGACGACTGGCCATTCAGGGCCAATGCGGCCGTTCGCAACAGGCCGCAATTGGCCGCAATTGGCCGATTGCTGCCCTTCGCAAGTGATTGCTTCGAGGGTGTTCGCGGTCTCTCATTAGGAACCGCGGACATTCAATCGAGGGTGTAATCAAATACCCGCAAGCCCCAGCCCCTCCTCCTCACCCCCTCCCCTATAACCCCCGCAACTGCGCAATATCCCGCTTCGGCGGTGCACCAAACAGCCGGCTGTACTCCCGACTGAACTGCGACGGGCTTTCATAGCCGACCTTGAAGGCGGCGCTCGATACGTCCAGGTGTTCGTTCATCATCAGGCGTTTGGCTTCGGTCAGTCGTAGCCATTTCTGGTATTGCAGCGGGCTCATGGCGGTGAGTTGGCGGAAGTGGTGGTGGAAGGTGGGTGTGCTCATCTGCACGCGGGACGCGAGTTCGTCGACGCGCAGTTGCGCGGTGTAATTCAGTTTCAGCCAGTCGATGGCCCTGGCAATGCGGTGGCCCTGGCCGTCGACGGAGGCGATCTGCCGCAGCCGCGCCGACTGGTCGCTCATCAGCAGGCGGTAGTGGATCTCGCGCTGGATCAGCGGAGCCAGCACCGGAATGGCTTCGGGCTCGTCCAGCAGCTGCAGCAGGCGCACGAACGAGGTGAGCATGGCCGGGGTCGCGGTGCCGATGCCCACGCCTTTGCCTGTGCTTCGATCGCGAGGTTGCAGCAGCCCGCCCTGGGCGGCCAGTTCCGCCAGCATCCGTGGATCGAGCTTGAAGCCCAGCCCCAGGCAGGGTTGGTCCAGGCTGGCCGCCGTCACCTCGGAATTGGCTGGCAGGTCCAGTGAGGTAACGAGAAAGCGCGAGGTGTCGTACGGGTAGGCTTCGCCGCCGACCCACAGCTGTTTCGCCCCTTGGGCGACGAGGATGATGCTCGGCTCGACCATGCACACAGAGGGCGGCGAAGGGATGTCGCGGCGAAAGAAACCCAGACCGGGGATCGCTGTCGAGCAGTCTCCCGAGTGTTTGATCCGGGCGCCAATGATGCGCGCGAGGGTTTCCTGGGGCGTCTGGGCGTGAGTGTCGTGTTGGCGTGTCATGTCGGTGTGTACCCTCCTCGCCAAACGTTAACCCGGCCCTTGCGGCTGTCCTACCGAAAAAAACAAAGTCCAGAGAATCGGGCAAGAATTCCAGCGGAATGCACTACAGGCTACTTGGACCTGGCCGGGAAAATGACCATCCAACGTAACGCTGGATGGAGTGTGCAATGTTAGTCAACGCCTATGGTGCCCATGCGGGCGACCGACCTCTCGAACCCCTGCAGATCACCCGCCGCGCCCCCGGCGCCCATGACGTGCAGATCGACATCGCCTTCTGCGGCATCTGCCACTCGGACCTGCACCAGGTGCGCGCCGAGTGGCAAGGCACGCAGTTTCCCTGCGTGCCCGGCCACGAGATCGTCGGCCGGGTCGCGGCGGTCGGCGCCCATGTGCACGGTTTCCGCCCGGGCGACCTGGTCGGCATCGGCTGCATCGTCGACAGCTGCAAGCACTGCGCCGACTGCGAGGACGGCCTGGAGAACTACTGCGACGGCATGATCGGCACCTATAACTTCCCGACCCCGGATGCCCCGGGCTGGACCCTGGGCGGCTACTCGCAACAGATCGTGGTTCACGAGCGCTACGTGCTGCGCATCCGCCACCCCGAGGAACAACTGGCCGCCGTTGCGCCGCTGCTGTGCGCGGGCATCACCACCTATTCGCCGCTGCGCCACTGGAACGTCGGCCCCGGCAAGAAGGTCGGCGTGGTCGGCATCGGTGGCCTGGGCCATATGGGCATCAAGCTGGCCCATGCCCTGGGCGCGCACGTGGTGGCCTTCACCACCTCCGACGCCAAGCGCGAGGCCGCCCTGCAACTGGGCGCCGACGAAGTGGTGGTGTCGCGCAATGCCGAGGAAATGGCCGCCCACGCCAAGAGCTTCGACCTGATCCTCAACACCGTCGCCGCGCCCCACAATCTCGACGCGTTCCTGGTGCTGCTCAAGCGCGACGGCACCATGACCCTGGTGGGCGCCCCGGCGACTCCCCATGACTCGCCCAATGTGTTCAACCTGATCATGAAGCGCCGGACCCTCGCCGGCTCGATGATCGGCGGCATTGCCGAGACCCAGGAGATGCTCGACTTCTGCGCCGAGCACGGCATCGTCGCCGACATCGAACTGGTGCGCGCGGACCAGATCAACGAGTCCTACGAACGCATGCTCAAGGGCGACGTCAAGTACCGTTTCGTCATCGACAACGCCACCCTGGCGGGCTGAGCGCAGCAATCGCCTGATCCCGAGCCACCTTAGGTAGTTCGGTGGGTGCCCAGCTTGGGCACCCTTTGCTTCGCGGTACCGGTTCCGGTGCCGCGTTTCCCCCCGGTCGCGACTGGACCTGCTCCAGCGCCGGGGCAGCTGACAGGCAAGGCTGTCGGTCGTCATTCACGCGCCTGCCGTGCACCCATTTATAAACAGAAGCACCCGCAAGACCCGGCCCACAAGGTTGTCGGTCAGCACGGGCGTTTCCAGCCATACAGGAAACCTGTCTCCATGACCGCTACCTTCCACGCCGAATCGCCCGAGGGCCGGCACACCTGGGGCGCCGTGCTGGCCATGGCCCTCGCCGCCTTTGCCCTGGTGGCTTCCGAGTTCATGCCGGTCAGCCTGCTGACGCCTATCGCCGCGGATCTGCAGGTCAGTGAGGGGCAAGCCGGCCAGGGCATTGCCGTCTCCGGGCTGTTTGCCTTGTTCACCAGCCTGCTGATCGCCTCGGTGGCGGCCCGGGTCGACCGCAAGCGGCTGCTGTTGTCCCTGACCCTGTTGATGATCGTCTCCGGAACCCTGGTGGCGTTCGCCCCGGGCTACCTGAGTTTCATGGCCGGGCGCGCGCTGATCGGCGTGGCGATCGGCGGCTTCTGGTCGCTGTCGGCGGCCACCACCCTGCGCCTGGTGCCGCAGAACCAGGTGCCGCGCGCCCTGGCCATCGTCAACGGCGGCAACGCCCTGGCGACAGTGATCGCCGCGCCCCTGGGCAGCTTCTTGGGTTCGCTGATCGGTTGGCGCGGGGCGTTCTTCTGCGTGGTGCCAGTGGCCGCCCTCGCCGCCGTCTGGCTGCTGGTCAGCCTGCCACCGCTGAAAGCGCAGCCTGCCGCCGGCACCGGCAATGTCTTCAGCCTGATGAAAAGAATCCCGGTGGCCCTGGGCATGCTGGCGGTCAGCCTGTTTTTCATGGGCCAGTTCATGCTGTTCACCTACCTGCGGCCCTTCCTGGAAACGGTCACCCAGGTCCAGGTGTCGACCCTGTCGCTGATGCTGCTGGTGATAGGCGTCGCTGGCCTGGCCGGCACCTTCCTGATCGAAGCCTTCCTGAAAAACGCCCTGTATCGCACGCTGGTCATCATCCCGCTGATGATGGCGGCGATCGCCATGGCCCTGGTGGCGTTTGGCGCTTCGGTGTCGGTCACCAGCGTCCTGCTGGGTCTCTGGGGACTGGTGGCGACTGCCGCTCCGGTCGCCTGGTGGACCTGGCTGACCCGCGCCTTGCCGGACGATGCGGAAGCCGGCGGCGGCTTGATGGTGGCGATCATCCAGCTGGCGATAACCGCGGGCGCCACGGTGGGCGGCCTGGCCTTCGACCTGAGCGGCTATCAGGCGACCTTCGAACTGAGCGCGGCAGTGCTGGTGGTGGCCGCCGTGCTGGCGGCATTGGCGGCCCGCGCCGCCACGCGTGCGCCTTTCCAGGCATCGAACGTGGCGGCGTGAACATTGGTGGGCGTTAAACACGGGCCGGGTATCAGCGCGCGCTGTCGATGATCTGGCCGCCGTCGGGCGTCAGGCTGTAACCCGTGAGGTACTGCCCATCCTTGCTGGCGAGGAACAGCACCACCGGTGCGATGTCTTCCTCTGGCGAGCCATGGCGGGCCAGCGCGTTGCTCGGTGGCGGCCCCTCGGCCGCGCCCCAGGTGTCCGCCACCGGCAGGACGTTGTTCACGGTGATCCCGTCCGCCCCCCACTCGCGCGCCGCCGAGCGGGTCAACGCGCGCACCGCTTCCTTGGCCATGTTGTAGGGGCCGTAGCCGACCATGCCAAGGATCCCGGCCAGCGAGGCGAAGTTGATCACCCTGCCCGCCCCGCTGGCCTTGAGGTAGGGATGGCAGGCTTGCATCGTCCGCAGATAGGCGATCGGTCCCATCTCGAAATTGCGCTGCAACTGCTCGACCGACAGTTCGAGGACCGACGACGAGACGGCCATGGGATCGAACGCGTTGTTGACCAGGATGTCGATGCCGCCGTAGGCCGCCACCACCTGCTCCACCGCAGCGTCGATCTGGGCGGGATCGGCGATATCGCAGACCACGCCCAACGCGGTGCCGCCCGCAGCCTGAATATCGGCGACCACGTTATCGATGTGTTCGGCGGTGCGGGAAAGCACCGCGACCTTGGCGCCTTCTGCCGCGAACAGCTGCGCGGTGGCGCGGCCGATGCCACGGCTGGCGCCGGTGACGATGGCAATTTTTCCGTTGAGTCGGGTCATGTTGTTCTCCAATGGGTCAGAGGGTTGCCAGGTGCGCCGCCGAGCGCTGGCCATAGGGCGATGGCAGCTCGCGAGCGGCGTTCTGCGTCAGGAAAGAAACGCCCAGCAATACCAGGCACAGCGCTGCCGGCAACGCGCCGCGAGGTTTACGGACACCGAGGTGCGCCACCGCCGACAGCAGCAGGTGGTAAAACATGCCGGCATAGGCGAGGTCGCTCAGCGCCACGCTGAACCGCGAGATAATGGCCAGCACCGCCAGCACCTTCACCACGATCAGGCCCGCCACCAGATAGGTGGGATAACCGAGGTCGACGAGGGCCTGGCGCACCCAGTCGCGCTTGACCAGGTACAGGGTCGCGGAGATCACATAGAGCACCGACAACAGCGTGGTACTGAGCCAATATGAAACGTGTTCGATCATGAGTTTTTTCCTGAATGTGGGTGGTTACGTCGACGTGGGGCAACGATGTCGCCTAACATGAAAAGCCACAAGTAGGATGAAAAAGTGATGGTTAGTATGGAAAAGCAGACTAATGACAGCGCCACGGTCAACATGCATGAGGAAATGCGCCGGGCATTCGCCCTGCTCTCAGGCAAGTGGAAGCTGGAAGTCATGTGGTTGCTCAATCAGCGGGTCTACCGCTTCGGCGAGTTGCGAAAAGCCATTAGCGGCATCACCCAGCACATGCTGACCGCGCAACTTCGCGAGCTGGAAAAGGACGGGCTGGTGTCGCGCACGGTCTTCGCCGAAGTGCCGCCACGAGTCGAATACGAGATCACCGCCAAGGCCCGCGCGCTGGGGCCGACAATGGAGGCGCTAGCCATCTGGTGGAGCGAATATGGCGACAGCGTGCCGGTAAAACCCAAGCCGCGCGGGCGCCAGGCCAAGCAGGTTTAAACCCGGCCGACCGGGCCAGGCAGCACTCGCTGGAAGGCGATAACGATGGAATCCATGTCATTTACAGGCGCCAAAAAGCAATATGATCGACCATCAAGAAATCGAAGACATTGAGTCTCTTGAGTCACAATTGCTTGGCAAGGGAATGTCAATTAATGACATGGTGCGCCACTATGCAAAACTCCTGCTTGAACTTGTCCAGAATGGAAAACTAAAAAACATCTCCGACGAAAAACTTCAAGAGATGGCTGGCTATTTGAAACAGGCCATTGTCCCTGGGACATTGGAGTCCAATGAGCGTCTAAGGCACGAATCCTTTCTCAAGCTATGGCCTATGGAAAAAACATATCGCAAGTCGGATCCAGCATTCTCTGCCCTGGTTCGCAGTGTTATTTGCTGTTTCGGCAATGAAAGCGACTGGCTACGAGATGGCTCGGGTGAAGAAACTCCGCTATTTTATTTTTATCTTTACTTGAAGAACCTGGACCCGGATGCGGTGCAAGTGTTTTTTGAGCACTTCCGAAAGTTATGAAACCCTCGAACCCTTTTTCATACCAGACCGAAATATTCCGAGGCACTGCGTAATATGCAGAAAGATATCTGTGAAAAATACGGGCTACCTGTACTGCCTCCAGACGAGATGGTCGCCATTGCGATTGCCACGCTGGGCAAGTCACCTATTTATGGCACGCGAATTTCGCTGCCGGAGGGTGGCACTGTCAGTTGGTTTATTCACTGCGGAGAACATTCGAGCGCTGATGATTTTTATCAAGCGGTTCACACTGAGCATCTAAGGGAAATGCTGCCACAGGTGATGAATTACCTCTGCCTACCCGCTGGCGCCAGGTTCATTATCGACAACGAAGGCTACGAAGATGTTTGGATGGAAGCTGACAGCGAGTGAAAATCATTTAACCGAGATGGTTCACTAGCCCCTCTGGGCGATCCTTGCCAGCAAGGGCTTCCCCAAGGAGAATGACGGACCTCTAATAACCGTCATATTGCAGTGGTAGCGCCGGGGTTTGCCCTCGATTCAGACTAATTCATACAACAAGGCCACATGGAAAGTGAAAGTACTATTCATCGCTTCGCTAGGAATTCTAGCGTTCGTTCAAACACTCCTGTCCTTCGCGGACAATGCCAATGGGAAAACACTCTACTCACAGAGATGTGCCGTGTGCCACGGAGCCGATATCAAGGGAACCGGACCCTTGGCCAATAAAAGCAACCCGCCAACACCCGACCTTACAACATCCGCTTTCAAGAAACGGCTCAATGATTACCCGGGCGTTATTGTGTCATCGATCATACTTCGCCCGAATGGAGACTTGATTCCAAGAACCTTGCAAGAGAACGGTGTAAAGATACCGCCGCACGCTTGGAGCATTAAGGATCTGCGCGACCTGCATCAATACATGACGGGTGTTATTTCAAAAAATCGATGATCTTGAGATGAGAGGTGGGTACAGAAACCCAAGAGCCATTTCAGGGTTGGTTGCAAGCCAATTATTCAGCAAAGAGCTACAGCTATGGAGCAGTGCATGATCGATAAAGAAGCAGCCGTCCTGATTCAGGTTTATGTCACAGATGATGACGGCCCTTTTTTTGAAGAGCTGCCTGCTCGCAAGATCGATCAGGATACTTACGAGTTGCTCTCCTCTCCGGGTATCGCGCTGAACCTGGCACGAGGAGATATTGTTTCAATCAAAGACAGAGAAGCACCTGCCGTCGTCTTGCAACGAGGCGGGAACTTCTGCATCCAGATCTATGCGGACGCTATTCCTCAAGAAGAAATAGCCTGGCTGGAAAACACCGTGGCCTGTGAGCTGGGTGGAACCCTGGACGGTGTATTTGAGGGAAACCTGTCATTGGCGATTCCGGCGCGCAATGGGATGGAGAAGATCAACGATGTCTTTAACAGGTTTCGGGATAGAACAGCGATTCAGTGGTACTACTCCAATATCTATAAAAACCTGGATGATGACGAGGATGAAACACTTTTATATTGGTGGCTCGAACGCTGATAGAGGCTGACGTCCGCGGTCATTTCACCAGGCGCTTTTCCTTCGAGGGCCGGTAACCGAAATACGAGCTGTAGCACTTGCTGAAATGGCTCGGCGACACGAAGCCGCAAGCCACCAGCACCTCGACCTGGGACAGCTCGGTGTGCTGCAGCAACCGGCGCGCTTCGGTGATGCGCAGCTCCAGGTAATAGCGCTGCGGGGTGGTGCCCAGTTGCTCCTTGAACAGGCGCTCGATCTGCCGCCGGGAACGCCCGGCGTACTCCGCCAGTTGCTCCATCTGCAGCGGCTCTTCCAGGTTGGCGTCCATCAGATTGACCACCTCGCGCAAGGGCGCGCTCAACGAGATGTGCAGGGTCGGTTTGATGCGCCGGTAGCGGGACTCCTCGAACGACAGAATGTCCTCGATGCCCTCGACCAGCGCCTTGCCGTGCAGCCCCTTGATCCACTCCAGGGCCATATGGAAGGCGCCGGCGGGACTGGAGGCGGTGAGCCGGTCGCGGTCCACCACAAAGGCTTCGCTGGTGACATGGGTGACCTTGGAAATCTCCGCCAGTGCGGGGCGGTGTTCCGGGTGGATCGCGCAGCGGTAACCCTCCAGCAACCCCGAGACGCCAAGGAACCACGCCCCGTTCCACAGCCCGGCCAGGGTGATGCCCAGCTCGGCGGCGGCCTTCAGCAGGCTGACCAGCTCGGGATCGGCCTTGAGCTCCGTGCGGTAGCCGCCGCAGATCACCAGCAGGTCCAGCTCCTTGAGCGCCTGAGCGCTCAGGCGCGCATCGGGGCGGATCACCAACCCGAGGTCGCTGGTGACTTCACCGTCCTGCAAGCCAAAGGTGCGCGGCGAGAACAAGGCAGGACGCAGCAGGTTGGCGGTGACGATGGTATCCAGGGCCTGGGTGAAGGCCGGCAACGAGAAGTGTTCGAGCAGCAGGAAGCCTGCCCGGGTAGTGGCCGCGGGGGCTACCCGCGCTTCTTCCAGGTAACGCAGGTTCTTGCCCTTCATGCCGCCACTGAAATCCCGTCGTTCAACCGCCATACGCCCTCGCCTCTTCACTTAACGAACGCAGATTCAGTGTATGTCGAATCCCGGCATCCAAAAAAATTCCTGCTCGCGCCAGCCACCATCGCTCGGGCGAAGCGGAGCCGTAGGCTATAGAAAAAAGTCGCGGGCCAGAAGCCGGTTCAATTGAATACAAGGGGCGTGGATTGCAACCAGGGAAAACACACATTCAGCGCAGCGGTCCGCTGTGGCGTCACCTCGATGCTCAGGTCATAGGTGAAGGTGGTCCGAATGATCATGCGCCAAAGGACTCTTGCCCACGGTGGCGACCTCGGCGGCGCTGGCGAAGCGCTTCCGGGTGATGTCCAGTGCCGTGGCCACGGCACTGGCGACATTGCGGCCCTCAGGGGGCCGCGACTCTCACAAGCCAGGCTCGGCGCGCAGGATCGAAGGCTCCTCGCCGCGATACAGCGCCTCGACCTTGTCAGCCCGCCACTGCAACACCGCGCGCTGGTTGATCGAGCCCTTGTCGGTGATTTCCCCACGATCGATGGAGGCCGGTTCGTCGAGCAGCGCGATCCACTCCAGGCGGCTGGCGTTGCCGCTGGCCCCGCGGTTGAGGCGTTGCAGCCAATCGCCGAACCAACGCCGCACCGGCGCGCTGGCCAGGACCTCGGCATCGCTGGCATTCGCGGGCAAGCCGGCCAGCCGCCGGCATTCGTACAGCCGCGGAAACACCAGCGCCCCCAGGCATTCGCGGTCCGGCGCGGTCACCACCAGGTCCTGCACATAGGGCGAGCCTTCGAGCACCGCGCGATTGCGCAACGGGCCGACGCTGACGAACACCCCGGAGCCGAGCTTGAAGTCCTCGGCGATGCGCCCGTCGAACATCAGGCCCAGTTGCGGGTCGGCGGCGTCGACCAGTTTCAGCGCATCGCCGGAGCAGTAGAACCCCTGTTCGTCGAAGGCTTCGGCGGTCTGCTGCGGCGCGCGCCAGTAGCCCGGCATGATGTGCGGCCCGCGAAAGCGCCCTTCCAGCTTGCCGTCCACCGGCACCAGGCGCACCTCGCAACCCGGGGCTGGCAAGCCGATATAGCCGGCCATGGACAAGGGTCCGGTGGTGAAGGTGCAGGACGGTGACGCCTCGGTCATGCCGAGCCCGGCCATCATGCGGATGCGTTCGCCGCAATGCTGTTCAGCCACCCGGTCGAGACGATCCCAGACCCTCTGGGACAGGCCGGCCGCGGCGAAAAAGAACAGCTTCATGCGCGAGAAGAAGCGCTCGCGCAACTCGCCGTCCTGCTCCAGGGCATTGACCAGCTCTTCCCAGCCCTTGGGCACCGTCAGGTAGGCGGTGGGGGCGATTTCCTTGAGGTTGCGCAGGGTCTCGGCAAAGCCCTGGGTCGTCGGCTTGCCGTCGTCCAGGTAAAAGGTGCCGCCGTTGTAGAGCACGATGCCGAGGTTGTGGCTGCCGCCGAAGGTGTGGTTCCACGGCAACCAGTCCACCAGCACCGGAGGCTCCTCGACGAACACCGGGAAGGTCTGCAACAGCATCTGCTGGTTGGCGCAGAGCATGCGCTGGGTGGTGACCACCGCCTTGGGCAGCTTGGTCGAACCCGAAGTGAAGAGAAACTTGGCGATGCTGTCCGGGCCGGTGGCGGCGAACGCCGCTTCGGCTTCGGCGTCGCCGGGGTGTTGCAACAGGCTGGCAAAATCGCGCTGCGACCGGCCCGCCACGGCGCCACGCACCACGATCAGCGGCGTGTCGCCCGGCAGCACGGCATCGATCGCCCGCTGGAAAGCCGCGCCATCGCTGACGAACACCAGCCCGGGCTGCATCAGGTCGCAGACATGCCGCAGCTTGGCGAAATCCTGGGACAACAGCGAATAGGCCGGCGACACCGGGCAATAGGGAATGCCAGCGTACATCGCCCCCAGGGCCAGTTGCAGGTGCTCGATATCGTTGCCGGAAAGCAGCACCAGCGGCCTCTCGGCCGACAGGCCATACCCCAGCAGGCTCTGGGCGATGGCGCGCACGCTGGCCAGCATCTCGGCGTAGCTCACCCGGCGCCAGTCGCCACCGTCCTGGCGCGCGGCGACAAAGGTCTGCTGCGGGCGCACCCAGGCCCAATGCACCAGGCGATCCAGCAGGCGCCTCGGCAGCTCGGCCAGGGGCTCCAGGGAACGCATGTGCAGGATGCCCTGCTCTTCGCTGACCTCGACCGCGGGATGGGCGATGGCCACCTGGCGATAAGGCGGCGCGCCGGCCGCGTTCGGCGCTGGCGATCTGAATTCGGAATTCACGTGTTTGTCCTCCATCAAGGCCTATCGCCGGCGAACTCGGCCGGGGACCTGGCAGCCAGGGGCTGGGGCCTTGTGATTGTTGGGTCCGGGGGCCGGAGTTCAGATCGGATAGTGCCGTGGACCGTTCTGCAGGGTAATCCAGCGCAACTGGGTGAACTGCTCGATGGCCGCCTTGCCGCCAAAGCTGCCGTAGCCGCTGGCCTTGACCCCGCCAAACGGCATCTGCGCCTCGTCGTGCACAGTCGGGCCATTGATATGGCAGATGCCCGACTCGAGCCGTTGCGCCAGGGCCAGGGCGCGCCCGGTGTCGCGGCTGAAGATCGCCGCCGACAGGCCGAACTCGGAGTCGTTGGCCAGCCGCAGCAATGCTTCATCGCCCTCGCCACGCAGCACCACCGCCACCGGCCCGAAGGACTCTTCGCGGTACAGGCGCATGGCCTCGGTGACGCCGTCGAGCAAGGTCGGCTGCAGAATGCTGCCGGCCAATTGGCCACCGGCGACCAGGGTCGCGCCCTGCTCCAGGGCGTCGTCGATCAGCCCCTTGATGCGCGTGCCGGCACTGGCGTCCACCAGCGAACCGAGCACCGAGTCCGCGGCCTCCGGGTTGCCCGCCGGCAAGCTGGCGATCTTCGCCGCCAGCCTGGCGACAAAGTCCTCGGCCACCCGGGCATCGACGATCAGGCGCTCGGTGGACATGCAGATCTGCCCCTGGTTGAAGTAGGCGCCAAAGGCCGCGGCCTGCACCGCGGCATCCAGGTCGGCATCCTCCAGCACCAGCAGCGGCGCCTTGCCGCCCAGCTCCAGCAGGGCCGGCTTGAGGTGCCGCGCCGAGAGCTCGCCGACAATGCGCCCGACCCGGGTCGAGCCGGTGAAGTTGACCCGGCGCACCGCCGGGTTGGCGATCAGCCGCTCGACAATGGCCGGGGCATCCTCGGGCGCGTTGCTGATGACGTTGACCACCCCGTCACCGAGGCCGGCCTCCTGCAACACCTGGCCGATCAGCCGATGCACCGCCGGGCTCAGCTCGGACGCCTTGAGCACCACGGTGTTGCCGCAGGCCAGCGGCATGGCGATGGCGCGGGTGGCGAGGATCACCGGGGCGTTCCACGGCGCGATGCCCAGCACCACGCCGCACGGCTGGCGCAGGGCCATGGCGAAGCTGCCGGGGACATCGGAGGGGATGATCTCGCCATTGATCTGGGTGGTCATGGACGCGGCTTCGCGCAGGATATTCGCCGCCAGTTGCACGTTGAAGCCGTACCAGTTGGCCATGGCCCCGGTCTCGCCGGCCGCGGCGATGAACTCCGCGCTACGGGCCTGCAATTGCTCGGCCGCGCGCAGCAGGCGGCTGCGCCGTTCATTGGGCGCCAGCGCCGCCCAGGCCGGGAATGCCGCCTGGGCCGCGGCCACGGCGGCGTCCGCGTCTTCCAGGGTGGCGGCGGCGACGCGCGAGACGACGGCGCCGGTCACCGGGTTACGCCGGTCGAAGGTTCGACCGTCGCGGGCGGGGCACGACTGGCCGCCGATCAGCAGGGGCACGTCCAGCATGGTGATTCCTCTTTATTGTCGTTATCGGGAATACAGTGGAGCGGTTCACGCCGGCGCCTGGGCGCCGCGCCGAACAGCAGGCGGACGCTGCCGCCCGCCGGGTTTGCATCAGCGTTTGTAAGCCTGCAGGCCGGGCTTGATGCTCTTATCGTCAAGGAACTGCTTCATGCCCTGCTCGCGACCGCCTTCGGTATCCAGCAGGCGCGACTGGTCGAGCTTGGCGTACAGGTAATCCTCGTTCTGCTCCCAGGTCAGCTCGCGGCAGCGCTTGAAGCCGTGCTTGGCGGCCCGCAGCACCACCGGGTTCTTCTCCAGCAGGTTGCGCGCCAGCTCGACAGTGGTTTCGCGCAGTTGCGCCAGCGGCACGCTCTCGTTGACCAGGCCCATCTCGGCGGCTTTCTGCCCGCCGAAGGTCTTGCCGGTCATGATGTAGTACAGCGACTGGCGATGGCCCACGGTGTCGGCCATGGCCTTGCTCACCAGGTTGCCCGGCGGGATGCCCCAGTTGATTTCCGAGAGGCCGAAGGTCGCCTCATCGGCGCAGATCGCCAGGTCGCAGGCCACCAATGGGCTGAAGCCACCGCCGAAGCACCAGCCGTTGACCATGGCGATGGTTGGCTTGGCGTACATGCGCAGCAGTTTCCATTGCCATTGCGAGGCCTCGCGGCGGATTTTTTCCTGGAGGATCTCCGGGCCGGCGTCCACTTCGCGAAAGTATTCCTTGAGATCCATGCCCGCGGTCCAGGCTTCACCCGCGCCGGTCAACACCAGCACGCCGGCGGCCGGATCCTGCTCCAGCGTCTCCAGCACGTCGACCATCTCGCGGTTCAGGGTCGGGCTCATGGCGTTGCGTTTTTCCGGGCGGTTGAGGATGACCCAGGCAATTCCCTCTTCGATCTCGACCTTGACGGTTGTCCAGCGACCTTCGTAGTTGCTCATGGCGATTGCTCTCTTTGTTCTTGGCTTGAGATGGGCAAAAACTAAACTGGCAAATTAGTTATGTCAATTAACTATTAATAAAATTAACCAAGATTTTCCAGGTGCCCGGAGCGTTTCAAGGCCAAAACATCGGCCATCGGTCATGGCTATCCCCGCTCAATCCCGGCAAACTAGATAGCCTTCTTAACTGCCAGCCCGAGGATTTCCCCTGCAATGGCCAAGTCTTCCACCAAGATAGCCACCGCCGCCGAGGCCCCCGTCGCCGACAGCGAAACCCAGGCGCCCCTGGACTCCGCCCTGGACGACCTGATCGGTTACGCCATGCGCCGGGCGCAGTTGAAACTGTTCCAGAACCTGATTAGCCGCCTGTCGAGCCACGACCTGCGGCCGGCGCAGTTCTCGGCCCTGGCGATCATCGAGCAGCATCCCGGGCTCATGCAGGCCGACCTGGCCCGGGCGCTGGCCATCGAGCCACCGCAGGTGGTGCCGTTGCTGAACAAGCTGGAAGAACGGGCGCTGGCGGTGCGGGTGCGCTGCAAACCGGACAAGCGCTCCTACGGGATCTTCCTCAGCAAGACCGGCGAGACCCTGCTCAAGGAACTGAAGCTGATCGCCGCCGAGAGCGACCAGGACGCCACCGCCGCCCTCGACGACCAGGAACGCGAAGAACTGCTCAGGCTGCTGAAAAAGGTCTACCAGCAGTAGCCGCCAGCCTGCGATCCATGCGATCCATGCGATCCCTGCGATCCCTGTAGCCGCTGCCGCAGGCTGCGATCGGCGGCGCAGCCGTCGCAACCCGGCGAACGCCTTTATTCAGGCAGATCGCGAAAGCAGGTTTTGCGG
>Ga0055536_1001021_pt1 | contig 17699 bp, 26 predicted proteins | sample AraplaCvi_mLB_r2_FD_55037 | JGI IMG/M metagenome (GOLD analysis project Ga0055536, IMG submission 55037) | Arabidopsis root microbial communities from North Carolina, USA - plate scrape MF_Cvi_mLB_r2 | ecosystem: Host-associated > Plants > Roots > Endosphere | place: USA: North Carolina...
CTGCGATCTGCCCGTTGATGTACAGGGCAATTGGACAAGCTGCACCGAGCGCCCCTTGATCCCGGACGACGACCAGTTGCCCGCTGGGACCCTCGACGGGCTGGTTGTGTGCGAACACCCGATCAGCCGGGACCGGCTTAGCATCGGTCAGTGCGACGGGGCTGGTCGCACATGCTGCGGCCAGTACAGGTATCAAGCAGAACAGCGCGAAACGCTTCATAGGTAGACCCCCTTGGTCGACGGATCAAGGGCTTAGCCGGTTCTTCCTACCCCTCGCGGCTTTACACCCCCTCTTCACTAAATGTAGAGTCTTCGCACAGTGAGGCGCAAGGGTGAACATGCGGAAGGTTCATAGACCGTTGATTCCGCTTGCCCGACAAGGCGACATCCATCTTTGCGCAACGACTGAAGGACGCCCGTGCAATGCGGGACGTTTCACAGCGCGCGCTGGGAGCGATGCTCGGCATGACTAAGAAGAACGGTAGCGTCCGAATCAACCGGTACGAGCAGCAAACATCACGGGCAGACATGGACACTGCTGCGGAAATCGCTGCAGCCTTGGATGTGCCGCTGGCTTATCTTTTCGCAGAGAGTGCCGATCTTGCGGAATGGATACTTGCCTATCAAAAGCTGGATGCCAGCCAGCGCGCGAAGATTCTGGCAAAGGTAAAAGACGAGTAGGATCGCTGTAGTCAAACGCTCTGGGGAGGGTGTTATGCCAACCGTACCGAAGAAGGTCGCAGAACGTCTCGTTGCCGGTATCAAACGCTATCAGCCGATACTCTCAGCCGCAAAAGCCCGTGATGTGGGTGAAGCCGATACGGTCACTATCATTAAGGACATGCTGGCTGACGTGTTCGGGTATGACAAGTATTCGGACGTCACTTCCGAGCATTCAATTCGAGGCACGTTCTGTGACCTCGCGGTCAAGATGGACGGCCAGTTACAGACGCTAATCGAGGTCAAAGCCATCGGGATCGACTTAAAGGATGCCCACGTCAAGCAGGCGATCGACTACGCAGCGAACCAGGGCGTCGATTGGGTACTTCTTACCAACGGTATCACCTGGCGTGTCTACCATCTGATCTTTGCCAAGCCCATCGATCAAGAACTGGTTCTAGAAATCGACTTCTGTGCCTTGAATTCACGTGCGGATGGTGATGTCGAGCTGCTTTATTTGTGGTGCAAGGAAGGCTGGCAGCGCTCCGTCCTCGGCGAATACCACACCCAGAAGCAAGCACTGTCCCGTTTCTTTGTCGGCGCTATGCTTCAGACCGATACAGTCCTTGACGTGATTCGCAGGGAACTTCGCCGAGTGTCGCCTGACGTACGCATTGATTCTTCCCAGATCAAAGATGTTCTGATCAATGAAGTCATCAAGCGAGAAGTCCTAGAAGGCGACAAAGCCGATGAGGCACGGAAGAAGATCGTACGTTCCGCGAAGAACGCTCTCCGAGCAGCATCGACGAAGTCCAACACCAGCAAATCCGACGACACGTCGGACAGCTGAGCATAGTCACAGGCTTCCGTATGGGGATCTAGAATGAAGGTGCCAACGCAGGATGCGGTGTCGCTGAAATCAATCCTGACCTTAGGAGTTCCCTACGGTCTATTCCTCTCGGCGGTCTATCTAATAGCGTACTGGGCACCACTTGGCCTCATGCCATTTCAGTACGCTAATGTCGCTGATCTTAGCTCCGCGACTTTGGCGGGCTTGACCATCACCTTCATCGGATTGGCACTTGGCGTGGTTGCTGGCCTCATCCTTGGTCGACTCTCTCCGCAGCCATCTCCAAGATTCGCGAAAGCTATATTCATAGGAATCATGGCGGTTTCGTGTTTTGCCATTCCGGCGCTGTGGATCTGGCTAGAAACACCGGCAAAGTGGTATTTGATCGGCATGTTCGCAAGCTTCCTTGCTACACCGCTTCTGATGATGATACCTGCGCTATCACGATTGATAGCCAATGACTACGTTCGACCTCTGCTAACAATGGCGATTGCGTACATGCCCGCCTTTATGTACGGGTACGGCACGTCAGCTGTACACAAGGTTCAAAGCACTGATGCTGGAATGCAGATTGATACGGCACGCAGCGAACTCGGCAACCTGACCACTAAGCAAGCAAAATATGCAGGAATGCTGGGCGACTTCCATATCGCATACGAGCCAGATTCCAGAAGTACGCTGCTGATCCCGTCAAACTCACGAATCACCCTCGTTCCTTCCAAGCTAAATCCGCCAGTTGCAAGCGTTGATTCTGCTTCCAAGCGTTAGCTACACAACCTGTCAACAGCTGCAGCCAGGTGTTCCGGACCTAAGTGTGCATAGCGCAGAGTCATGGTGATGTCCGAATGGCCCAGCAACTCACGCACCGTGTTTAAGTCCACGCCTGCCATGACCAGCTTGCTTGCGAAATGATGGCGGAGGTCGTGGAAGCGGAACCCCGTGATCTTCGCGGTCGTCAGCAATGCGCTCCAGCCTTTTTTGACGTCCTGCGGCTCGAACACCTGCCCTACCCCGTCCGATTGCTCGCGCCACTTGGTCATCACGCGTAACGCTTCCGCGTTCATGGGAATATGACGCTGCTTGCCGCTTTTGGCGTTACGCGCCTGTACGGTGATGATCTTGGCCCCAAGGTCGATATCGGACCATTCCAGCGAAAGCAGTTCACCCCGACGCATGCCGGTGTTCATGGCAAGCAAGACAACCGGGGCCAGATGATCCATGTACCCGTCTTGGGGCAGATCGGGCAGCACTGCTTGTCCGTAGCGCCTACGCTCGGCATTAGCGTTTGCCCTGCCCTGCACGCCCCGCAGATCGCGCGCTGTAAGCGCCGTACGCAGGCGGGATTCTTCATCTGGCGACAGGAAGCGAACGACTTTGCGGCCCTGTACCGACTTCTGACGCATTCCCAGCAACGGGTTCCGTTCTAACAGGCGCCATTCAACGGCATAGGACATCGCTGCACGCAGGGTCGAAAAGTCTCGATGGGCCGTGATGCGCTCAACGGTACGCTTGCCGTCTACGGGCGTCAGGCGATCGGACCACCAGCGATTGATGGTCGCTACGTCGATATCGGACATGGACCGGTCCAGCAGGGCCGCAAAGTGCGTCTTGATCCGCATGACGTACTTGCTACCCCGGCGAAGCTCGGTAGCTGCCCAAGGGGCGTAATGGTCGTCAAGGAACTCCCGCAGGGTGCAGGCCCGTTGCTTGATCGTCGCTAAGGCTGGCAAACGCTGCTGGACGGCCTCAGCCACGGCCTGAGCCGCATGCGCCCGGGCCTGTTCCAACGATAAGTGTTCAATCGGACCGAGCGTACGGCGCTTCCCATGCGCCCAGGTGACGACCCACGCTTTGTGTCCGCTTGGCTGGATACGCAGGATCAGCCCCCTAACGAGGATGTCCCTCATTTCGTAGGGTTTGAGCTGGGGCTGGGCTTGGGCGACAAGACGCTTAGTTAGGGTGATACGCATGCTGGGCACCGATATAGGGTCGATGCCCAGAGCGTAGGATGGCCCGGCTTACGGTGTTTGGATGAGGACCGTCCGTATTCGCCCAACCCGTTGGGTGAGATTAGCTTGAGCCTTGAAGAACCCCGGCTTCCGCCGGGGTGGTTTTATCAAGGACTCTTCTTTAGAGCACCCAGCTTGGTGCCGAGACTCCGCTTAATACTGTAATCAATGTGATAGCGAGGCAAGACTGCCGCTGTCAGCCCTTCCTCGGACAACACCTCATCAATCTTGTCATCGTTCCAGTACTGCGAACCCCTCAATGCATTCGCACTCAGCACGACTTCCACGAGGGACTGTTCAAACCACTCACGAACGACTTCGGATACGGTAGTCGTCACTGCAGGAATCGAACCAAATTGGGCGGACCAGCGTTTCACCATGTCCCTGAAGATCCGAAAATCTGAGTTGATTAGAATCAGATTCTCCTTTTTCAGGTACTTTGCGGCTCTATCTTCAAGATCTCCCGCCGTCCGAGTTCCATCCGCAAGGCTGATCCACTGAATCTGCGGGAACACATCCGGCTTCGCACTCTGACCGGGGACACCTTTGTCAGACAGGAACAAGGCATACGCCGAGGGCATCTTTCCCGACCCGGCCCCTGATCCCACCCGCTCTTTCGGCTCGCGAGGTTTGGCGCCTTCCAGCAATCCACCCGACATCGAGGTGGTCTCACCGTCTACGAGCAATGGACCATTCTTCGTCGGACGATAGCGACTGAGGTTGAATAGCTCCTCGACCTGCTTGAGGCGGTCCTTGATTGAGTCAGAGTGATCTGTTTTCTCGGCCTTCGCAGCCACCTCCTCCATTAGGGCGACGACCTCCTTAGGCATCTTAGCCCTGAAATCGTCTTGCCAATCCGCCCAAGGACACGGCCTACCACCGATCAGAAGATTTGTTCGAGCAGTATTAGTGGTGATGTTGTCGCCCACCGGTTCGACATAAATCACAACCCGGTTATAGCCGAACACGACCCCGAAGCCTTGCAGCGTTGCCGTACTGGATCGCCCCGAACTCATTTCATAGAGCTCATCCTGCCATAACACGGCGGCGTGACCACTTGATGCAATGTATCCAGAATTCTGCGTCAAGGCCGGCTCGTCTTTGAGAATCCACCAGCGAGCGACTGCTGACTGGAGCTTGACCTCTCCACGATGGATGCAGTGACTGTCGAGGTACTTCTTCTGTCCTGTTACCGTTCTAAGAACGTTGCGATCTTTGTCACTTCGGTCGTTCGACCAACCTTCGCGCGCCTTTACGACAATCCCTTCCGGAATATCAAAGAAGCGCGTATTCAAGTAGCGAGTGACCCAGCGAGACGGACTCGCTACGCCCGCTGGTCCTTCCATCGTATTTTGGTCATCAGAACGACCCAGAAGCACCACTTTCGTCCCATGGCTCTCAAACTGGGGAGGCTTCACGTCGTCAGTGATGTGACCCCAATGCCCGAAAGTACCGTCAGGGCGTTCCAACTGTTGCAGGCCATACTCGCCCGTCTTTGGATCTTTCCAAAGGTGGATGAATGAGCCGACGCCATCCTTCCACGATAGGAACTGCAGGCCGGCTGGGTTCCTCGTTGCTGCAGAAATTTTGGCTCCCACGCCATAATTTGTAATGTGGGATTGGATACCGCTTGAGGACGAAAGATGGTTGATGTACTTGACCATTTCTTCACCATCCATGCCGATTCCGGTATCGGTAATCGACAGGCGATAAAGTCCGAGCAAGTCAAATGTCACCCAATCGACATCCCAGACAATCTCGCCATTCTTGTCCGGCAGCTTCTGGATGGCTTCAATAGAGTTCTTGGTCAGTTCCCGAAGGAACTGAAGATCATCGCAGTCCATGCCCAACCGATCGAGCATAAACCCGGTGTTTGCAACCTTGAGCGCAAGGGTGCCGCTGCCTTTGGCAGTAGTCATGTTTTGAACCTCTTGTAGGGAAAGGCAGGGTTGGCGGCCTTTCATTTCAGGGGCGTCTTCCCATCGGCACGATCACGCGGGCTTTCGCCAGGGCGATCGAGCTATTGGTTCGACAGTCACAGGGTCTACCTGCAGGACAAACGTGTCAACCGCCCAGCGCCGTTATCCCGGAGCCGGTAGCGGCCAGCTTATCGCCGTCCCGGGGAGGGGCATCACTTCACGGGGGCTCAAAGCGGCAGCCTTAGGCGGGCCAGAACTGCGTGAAGCATAGCCAGATCGGACCTTCCCCCATACCGGCCAACGGAGATGTGCCCATGCTCATGCCCAAGAAGCTCGGCTATGACGTAATCCTCCACCCGGAGGGACTTCAGACGCTGTGAGACGGTGTGCCGGAAGCTGTGGGCCGCCGTCTTGCGAGCATCGGAGATGCCGGCTTTCCGGAAGACGTACGCCAGCCGCTTCTGGATCTTATCGACCTTGCTACGTGCGGGACCGGCTGCCACCCGAACCTGTTCCGGCCACAGGAAGCCTGCGGGACGGTTTGCCACATAGTCGAGCAGTCCCAGTTCCAAAAGCCGGGGGTGTAACGGCACCAGCCGACGGCTGGAAGGGGTCTTTAGACGCTTGGCAGCCGTGTCGTCGTTGATGTCGATCACCCACACCCCTTGGACCTGCCTGAAGTCAGCCTTGGTCAGCTGCACCGCCTCGCCGAGCCTACAGCCCGTATACGCCAGAATCCTCGGCACCCAGCGCTCGAACGGCTGTAAGCCCTTCTTGGCATCCAACGTAGTGAAGTAGGCGACGATATCCGCATCATCGAGCGGCAGGCGCTCCTCTGAAGCGCGCCCTACCCTGACGTCACGCAGGGCTGAGGCGGGGTTCCGCTCTATGAAGTCATTCTCGACCGCCCAGCTGAAGAAGCTCCGCACACACTGATAGTGCGCGTTGACGCTATTGGGGGCCAGCCTCGGGATCTCTGGCAACCCGCTCAGAGCCGCAATGGCGTCAGTAGCCCCCACCCCGGGCAGTCGCTTGCTCAGATTCGACGGCAGCACTGCAATCGACCGGCCCAGCTCCCTAAGCGACGCCTTGGAGACATCGCCGATGGCGGGATCCCCGAGCAGTTCGGTCATAAGCGACAGATAGCCACGGAACTGCACTTCGGTCCTTGGCGTCCATCGCCCACGCGAGACGTGTTCGGCCACGTAGAGTTGGACCACGTCGGACAGCTTGGAGCCTCCCTGCCCAGCCTTAGCATCCCGGCCGCCCAATAGAGGTGGGAACCCACTCAACTCACCAAGTAGCGACTGCTGCTGATAACGAACAACGGCCCGGGCAATCCTGACAACAGTCGGTCGGGGAATCTCGGGAGCCACCTTGCAAGCAGCATCAATCAAGTCCTCCCTGCGAGCCTCACAGCCTTCATCCCCAAGGTCGACCATGAAGCCCTCGCCACATAACTTCACAGGACATGAAAAGCCCGCATGCCATTCGTTGACGGCTAAGCATGCTATCGAGGATGCAGAATAGAGACGTACGACGGCATCTCAGCACCAAAGAAGCGGGAATCACTCTACGGGATCGGCAGTACCAGCATCTGCCAAAGACGGCGTTATGGCTGAGGGGAAGGCAAGCGCCTGCCTCTCGTCCAACATCCTATCCATTTCAGCAAAACGTCCGGATATGATCAGTTGCATGCCTTCTGGCGCATCCGCCAGCACTTGGGTACGCAGCGCTTTAACGAAACCCCGCGGATCACCTCCCGCTTGGCCGTCGCGCAACCTCGCCATACTCTCCGTCAGTCGCGCTGTGATCTCAGATGTGGTTCTCATTGCCGTTACCTTGGGGGGCTAAAGGCAATCGCAACATGAGGCCGGCAAATAGTCCAAGCGACTGCAGGGATAAGGATTCCCGTCAGGGGAGAGGGAGCACTGAAGATGGCGAGCCCTCGCCGTTGAGGGCTCGTACGCATGAAGCTATCCGACAGTCACAAGTCCCGCGTAGCGAAGTACGGTGCCCTCGTCTTGGGTAGCTTGCTTGGTGGATTCCAGCCAACGTGCCGCTGCACCATAGTTCTCGATGAGGCTACCCAGTTCGTCTGTCAAACACTTTGCACAAGGCTGGCCGCCTGGACTTGGCCGGCAGCATCGCGCACAGGGCGACATGGTCGTCTTGCTTGCGGGTCTTAACTGATATGCGATCTTGTTCATAAGGGCGGCAGCGGCCCTAGCCCGGTCCGTGCCGACGCCGATCGAGGCTGATACGTGGGGTTTGATGGGTGGGCCCATAGACACTTCAGCCTCCGAGGAAGCAATGCGGCGGGAATTTCTTCCCGCCGCGAGCAGTCCTTCGCATCCGCACCTTAGTTGGGTTTGGATTCCGGAAGGTTGACCTTGTCGATACCGTGGATTACGCCATTCTTGGCAATGATGTCCGGAAGCGTGACGCGAGCGGCGCCGATGCTGAGCTTACCTTCAGTGACCTTGATCGGCGCAGTTTGGCCGTGCACCGTGCGCGCCGATTGCCATTTCCCGACATCGGTCGTCGTCTTGCGGCCACTGACCAAGTGATAGTTGATCACTGAAGCCAACTCATCCTTGTTGGCAGGCTCGAGCAACCGGTCGAGCGCGCCTGCCGGCAGGCCAGAGAACGCTTCGTCGGTGGGGGCGAAGAGCGTGAACTGCTCATCACCTGCCAGTGAGGCCGTAAGGCCTGCCTTGTCGACGGCGTTGATGAAGGTCGAGAAGGATTTGTTGGTCTTCAGCGTACCCAACAGGTTCTGCTGGGCGAGGCCTTCTTTCTGTTGCATTTCCATGGGAATTTCCTACGAATTAGACCCGTATCAGGGTCAAACGGACGGCCAAAGCCGTGGCCGGGCGAAATGCCAGGCGCGAGCTCAATGCGGAGAGTAGGAGGGGTGGAGCGCGGCTGAGCAGCCGATACGGTATTGCACCGCAACCCCCGCACCCTGCGCCTTTGGTTGTTAGTGTGGTGTGACGCTGGCAAGAATAAGTGCCGCCACGTCAAGAAACGTGGTAGCGTCATGCGACGCGGAATTCCGATGCTTGGTTAGCTTTCGCGCCCGCAGTGTGCCGGCTCGCACAATTTGCCGGAGCTGCCATGACTATCAAACGACATCGTGTCGTTTCGACCCAATCCCCTTTTCAGAACATCACTCATGCGCTGAGGGATTGCGCGTTGCAGTGTGCCGAGAATGAGGGATGGCCCGTCCTTGATGACGTGATCGAGCCCTCTTTCGTGATAGCCCAGTCCAATCTTGCTCAACGCATCGCGGGGCCGCGCGACCAGCCTATCGAAGAGGAAGCGTTCTTCTGGTCTCGGAGAACCCCTGCGCCACGTCGCATAGGACCGAGCACGCGACGCGGATTGGCACTTGTGACCTCGGGCGCACAGCATCGCAGCCATGGATAGCATCTCGTTGGTTATCTCATCGCAAAGCGTTGAGTGCATCGAAGGTCGCATCGATCCGGAGATGGACTCCCGATTGAATTCATTTCGCCTCGTTAATGAGCAGAGAAATCATGGCGGGGACGCTTGCTGGTTCTTCTTCGCTAAAGCCGACCTGACGAAGCCTGAGGCCCTTTCCCGCGCTGAGCAATGGCATGCATCTACACACCATTGTCTTTGGTCAGGCATGTTCCATTAGCCGTCATACAAGCGATCAGGACCAATGCCACTGCGCGCCTATCGAACGAAGGCTCAAAACGAAAGAACGCAGGTCTTCGTTCTTCGTCTTGGCCTTGGCCAGTCAATTGGCCCGCTCGCACTGAGGTCGATATGGGCTACGGCTTGCGAGTCGCCAGACGTTGGAGTCAGCCGCAGGACACAGAACGATGCCGGCTACGGCATGCGCCCCTGCTATGGCTTGTGGGCTGGACATGATTTCAACCGGATATCAACCGAGCGGAGGCTACGCGCAATGCTGGATGCAGATGGCTACTTCTTTACGTTGACGGCAATGCTTACCTGAGAGCGCTGACCCTGCCGCGTGAGTACAAATGCACTGTGCCACCACGCTGAATTCTGCCAAGGATTGGAAGCCGGGACTAAGCCAATTTGCGCGCGGAACCCTTGATTTCATGCTTGGACGCGCATCATCCGTATTGGCTGGAAACACCTGGAAAAACAAAGGCCCGCATTCGCGGGCCCTGTGCAATTTAGCGATTTACGCTGATTCGGGTGTATTCCCGGAAGCGTTACGAATGCGACGGTCCTTCGCCTGAGCTGCAGTCCGACCGGGCATCGCCCCCTTGCAGTTCCTGACGGCTGCCCCTACCGAGCCCACCACCATCGCTCAGGATTCACCGCTCATCATGCGCCTTAGAGTCTCCCGCCGATGTTCCTCGCGCACCTTGTCAGATGGTGACTGTGCTGCCTGTTTGTACTGACAGCCATCAGGCTTAGACCCTACCACCGCACACAATTCGTCGCGGTGCCGCGCCTTGATAGACGCCGTTCCTCCATCACAGCCGAATCGCAGCATTTCGTAGTAGGTCTTTATCCTTGGTGCAATCGCCGTTCCTTCGTTCTGCATGTATTCCTTGAACGCGTAGTCCAGCACCGTACGCCCATCGGCTGAATCGATTCGATTCAGATCAACATTCCAGACACAAGCCGCATCGAATACGAAATCATCCATGCGGCGACTCACGGCAAGTTTCAACAGGCTCCCGCCCTGCACATCAAAGCTGGTGCTACCGCATATCAACTTGTCCTCGTACTGCTTCCACATTCTCCGCACTTTTTCTGCGCGCAAGGAATCGCTATCCGACTTCGTAACGCAAGCGGCGTCCATGATGAGCTTCTGGTAGTTGAACTCATACTCGTTACTGGGGTCCCGCTGGACCCCCATAACCGCGATGCATAGCTTCCCGAGATCGTCACCTTTTGGACATTGCTGAGCCATTGCAGCGAATGGCGATAGCGCCAAAGCCAACCATAATAAGTAGCGAATCATCCACATCCCCCTTTATACGGCGCGATCTTAGGCCCGCTCGTTCCGACTAACAAGCCGACGTGTACCCGGCCCCAGAGGAGTGCAGAGCGTGCGCTTCGATGGATGTCCGCTTTGGGTCGAGATCAGTCTTATTGCCGAAGCCGGAACTAAGCCAACTCGCGCCCGATGCGTCGATTTCACGCCCGGACGCTTCTCGTCCGCATCCACTGGAAACACCTGGAAAAACAAAGGCCCGCGTTAGCGGGCCTTGTTTGGTGTTGCTTGTAAGTGTCGCTTCGGAACTGCGCTGGAGGCTTTACGAATGCGTCGGTCCTTCGCCGGAGCTGGCATGCTGGACTGGGACCGCCCCCCCTGTCACACCTCTCTGACTCAAGGCCGCTTCCGGGCAGAAGCGGACATGGCTTTCCTCTACAGGGAAAACCACACTCGCCCTAATCTGCTCGGCTGCTAGGGGGTACTGCCCGTGAATGAAGGCGGACATGTGCCGGCGCGCTCACTTACCCACACCTGCATGTCCACCGTCTGCAGCCAACCGTAGTTGGTCAAGAACGCCACATCAGCAGCATCGCGGCCGTAGGCGACCACGATGCGGCCGCCACGAGGTGCGGACTGCGTCGCGTCGAACGTATACCAGTGACCGTCCAGATAGGCCTCGAACCAGGCATGCATATCCATGGGCTCCAGTCCGTACAAGTACCCCACGACCATGCGAGCTGGGATGCGAAGACTCCTACACAGCGTGATACCGACATGAGCGTAGTCGCGGCAGACACCTGCACGTGCCCCCATGGTGCTGAGTGCGTCGGTACTGGCGTCACTCACGCCGTATCGGTACTCGATATGCGTGCGGATCCATTCCACGATGGCGCCGACCTGACCAGTGCGGGGGTCGGCCGCGTCCACAATGGCTTGGGCCTGCTCGAATGCACGATCGCTCGGGCAGTAACGACTTGGTAGCAGGTACTGCAATGTGTGATCAGGCAGGATTGCGGCCGATGTCGGCGCGACCCATGGCGCTATGACGATGTCGCGCTCGGTCTCAACCTCAAGCTCAGCCCTGATTCGCATGCGCCCTCGCCGCACCACGAATCGTTGGCAGAGGTTGCCGAACACGTCTGTGAACTCCGTGGGTCGGACATGCGGGTCGAAGGAATAGGTTTCCCCGATCAGCCATTGAACTTCGCTGCTGCGTGGTCGCAGCATGGCAACCACCGCGCAGTCCTCGATGGATTCGACTAACAGCTCGCATCCCGCTAGCAGGCGCATGTTTGACCCGATGGGGAGTAAGTGCACCACGAAAGCATCGTCCTTCAACTCGACGCTAGCCAATGCGTTGCACATCTTCTCATATCCGGCACACGTCGCTCGTTACATGCAAATTACGCGCGCCGCCGACGAAGTTCATGATCAGAACAATAGGCGTGGCTGCCCATTCCACATAAACCGGAGGTTGGATAGACACGGATGAGCTAGATCAGAAGCACGCAAACCCTTGCCCATTCCAAGCCCATCAAAGACCCCATATCTCGGGCGATCCGATGCTGAATTACCCGACGCCTTGGTCAAGAGTTGGGCCAGAGTATGGCTAAGCCCGGATACGGCCTACTTTGCGACACCTTGCTCCCCATGCTGTTACCGCTACGTGATCCCTCGGACTAAAAAAAACCATATGGCCTGCAACCTGGTGTGCTAGCTTGACTGCACGCGGAACTCCGAGGCTGGCTAACTTCCGCGCCCGCAGTGTGCCGGCTCGCACAAGATCGAGAGCCGCCATGAGCAGTAAACGGCATCGCGTCGTGTTAGGTCCCCACGCGTTCCAGCGCCTCGCCACTCTCTTGAATGATCGTGCCGTCGAATGTGCGGAGAATGAAGGGTGGCCGATTCCAGCCGATGAAGAAGATCTTCCGCATCCTGTCGCGCGACGCGGCGTTGTGCGGCATGCAGCGATTCGATGCCACGAGCACGCTAGGCGCTCATGGCAGTTCTGGGACAAGAGAGTCGACTTTCGGTCCAGCGACAGAGTAATGAGTGGCGTTCCACGGGCCGCTGCAAGAGCTGCGCCATGAGCAGCATCTCGCTGATCATCTCGGCCCTCGGCGTCGAATCCATTGATGCACGCCTCGACCCAGAGCTGGATGCACGCATCAATGCGTATCGTCTTGTTCACGAACAGGAGGGCCCGAGCGGCAAAGTATGCTGGTTCTTCTTCGAAAAGGCCGATCTTTCCAAGCCGGAAGCCATAGAGCGTGCGCAACAGTGGTATGAGACGTCGAAGCATCCCGACTGGCCAGGTTTCAAGTACTAGGCCAGCGCAATCAATCGAATGCCGAGCTAGAGAGCACATGAAACGCGAACAGACGCAGGTCTTCCTGCTGCAATTGGGTGTCCGGCAGTCCATCGGACCCGACGATCTACGCGTCATCTGGGCGACCGCTTGCGAGTCTATGGATGTACATGTGAGCCGTCACGTACATCAGAACGGTACTGATGGCCGCCGCCCGTGCTACGGCTTGTGGGTACGGCGCAACTTCAACCCGGTTGCCGCCGAGGAGCGCCTGCGCGCGATGCTGGATGTGCGTGGCTACCTGTTCACGCTGACGACGATGCCTACCTAGGTAGTGACCTCCGCGTGCAGCTAGTTCTCGCGAATTGGCGGCACCTGAGCCCATGTCCACTTTGGGTTGGAGGCATCCAAATGTCCGAAGCCGTGGCTAGCCAGACTGACATTGGAAGCGTCGATTTCACGCTCGCACGCTTCTCGTCCGCATCTGCTGGAAACACCTTAAAAAACAAAGGCCCGCATCTGCGGGCCTTGTTCGGTGTTGCTTGTAAGTGTCGCTTCGGAACTGTGTTGGAGGCTTTACGAATGCGACGGTCCTTCGCCGGAGCCGGCAGGTCGGATCGAGGCCACGCCAGCGCCCCCTCTCCGCTTGAACCCGCTGACGGCTACTTTCGGCCAGAAGCGGACATGCCACCTCATTCAGCGATGGTCTATGTCTGAATCAGAGGCTCGAGAGGCATCTCAAATTCGAAAATCGTGCCGCTGTCTTCAGCGGACATGACGTGTAAGGTGCCGTCGTGCGCGATGGCGATCTGGGATGCGATGTACAAGCCGAGACCCAAACCTTCTTCGGGTCGAACGGCTCCCTGGCGATCGAATGGCTCGAATATGCGTCCGATCTTGGTTGGCGGAATCGCCCCGCGATTGGCGACACTGAGACGGAACACGCCGTCCTCCGTGCTACTGATGACTTGTATGACTGACTCCGGGCTCCCATGGATCACCGCATTGATAAGCAAGTTGCTCAATAGCTGGGAAATTCGATACCGATCGCACAAGACCCTCTCCGTAATGTCAGTCGATGAAGTGAATGTACGCTCAGGATGAGCCTGCCTGATCTCGTCGATTACCGCATCCAGGCTACGTGCAAGATCTTCGTTCACTTCCTTGCGCACAAGCATTCCCCCGCCTAGGCGCCCGCGCGCAAAGTCCAGGGTGACTTCAATGAGCTCGTGTATGCGAGCCGCACTTTGCTTGACGTGACTAACAAGCTTGAGCTGTTTCTTGTCCAGCTTACTTGTCCCGATGATCTCGGCTGCCATGGCTATTGACTGCAATGGGTTGCGGAGATCATGAGCCAGGACAGCAATGAACTCTTCGCGGAGTTTTGCTACCCCGTTGGCGAGCGATAGACTATTTTTCGACTCGTCGAGATCGAGTCTTGACTGCGCGAGCGACATCTCGCGTGTCGTTGCCTCCGAACTCGCGCGCGCCCGGTCATCCGCACTGTCGACATGCAAACCGTACAGGTTGGCAAGCCTCTGCATCGATTCCACCTCTTTCATGGAGATGGGGCGAGGATCCGGATCGAAGGCGCATAGCGTTCCAAATAGCGCGCCATCGCGAGTGACTAGAGGCACGGCCACATAGCTACGAAAACCCATAGTCGCGGGAATGTAGTCATGGTCCAGGCTTGGGCCTTTCTCCGCATCGGAAATGCAGATGGGGGTGCGTGTATCTTTTACCTTCTTGCATAAAGTAAGGTCGGCATCGAGTCGGGTGCCCTTCCGGATGCCGTAACCGGCCTGATCAATAGCGTCGAGCGCGATCCAGCTTTCGCGTGTGACGCGAGCGGCAACCGCGCACCGCATCCCGGTAATGACGGCAACAAGCTCAAGGATGTCGCGACTTCCCGTAGAGGAAGTCGTGACAGACCCCTCAACCACTGCCTCGCTATGCATGCTCTTCCCCTTGGACTATGAGGAAGGTGCGCTAATTAAGGATCACTGTCCAATCACAGGCCAAGCGAAACTGAATCATTAAGCTTTGTGCGCGAACAAGCGTGTCCGTCTTACTCGATCCGGGCCTTCCAAAAGATCAGAAAGGCAAATTGAAGCCGTCGCCTATTCATCGGGCCTTATCGACGCTCGACTGCCGTCGCAGCTTGACAGATAGAGGCATATGCCTGGCGAAGACCCTCCTTGCTCTACCATGTGCGTCGGCTTGCAAGCAGGTTTCCTCACGCTACAGGTTCGGGGCTCGGCTGTTTCAATGCATTTGCGAGCGCGGCAGCCGCATCCGGCGAACCCTTCCATTGATCATACTCCTCGTCCATGACTGCCAGCTCGTCCTTGGAAAACAGCTTCCTGGCCATCTTGAACATCGTGGTTTCCTCTTCCTTGGCATGGTGATCAACAAACTCGCCGAGCACTTTGGCAGACCCCGCGAATTCGACTGAGCCGGTATCCTTCATCTTCAGATCCGGCAGCACCGCAAGTTCAACCGCGCGATGCTCCTGCAACGCTTCCGCGTGCGATTTGAGACCATCCCTATCTGCTCGCGCTTTGAATGCCGGGTAGAACACGAGCTCTTCCCACTTAGCATGCGGGATCAAACCGCTCTCGATCTCGCTAAGAATGTGGCCGCGTGACTTCTTCGCCCGATCAGTGGTCTTTTCCATATCGGCGAATAGCTGGCGAAGTTCATCATGCTCGCTCTTCAACTTCTTGAGGATGTCGCGCATCTGCGTGTTTCCTGTTGATGGGTACGCAGCATGCGCCTATCGGGTGAGCGCGGGGTGACGAGTTAGGAGTTGTGAATCCTAGAGAGATACTGAGGCGGGAACAAAGCCGCACGCAACCAGGTAGCGTGTCGTCTTCCCGGATGCGCATCTGCTCCTTCTAGATCACCAGATGCAAACGGGGCTCAATGGAACTTTTCAAGCGTGCACACAGCGCCTTGTCACGGAGTTCGGCTCCATGCATCGTGCGATCTCCAGCCTTGAGTGATTCCCATGCCTCGTTGGACCAGTGAGGCGTCATGTTCTGCGTGGCGTCCAGTCAGCCAGCTCCTTGGCATATGACAAGTGCAGAATAGCGTATGGCAGCAGCGGCACAAGATCGTTTCGTCCGCATGCATGGGCGATGATGTGCTGCCGCTCCATCGTCCAGCCCTCCGCCTTAGATTTTCCAATCTCGACGCTTCGCACAGCGAACCGAAGCGGCGTAAGACCAGGCGCTTTGAGCAATGATCGGAGGACCCAGACGTCGCGATCAGGATCAATTTGCATGAGAGCGTGTTCGCCCAGATGCAGGATGTGCCGGTCTCCCTCCTGCCGCCATTCATAATCCAGCGAGAGCTCACGGATGCTAGGCATGTGCGGGTTATCCACGATGGGATACACCACACTACGCCGTTGTGGTTGCGCTACCGTGAGGATGTCGCATTGACGGCCGACAACATTTCCAGTTGAGGGGCAAACAACAACTCGGGCAACAGCAGGCTACCGTCCGTCGGTCCGCCGAACGGACTGCTGAGAGTCGTATAGCCAAAGGCTGCACACGGTCGTCATGCTAGTAGGCGCATGGTGAGTTACCGACAACCTTGTCGGTGGAGATGCATCATGAGCAGCACCAAGAACAGGCCGGACCAACCACAGCGAAAGACGCCCGCAACGATCGTCGGCGAGCGACCGGAAAAGACAGCGGGTAAAGATACGAAGCCGGCGAACTCGCCAGGCAAGGGCGAGCAGCGCAATCCCAGCAAGCGATCCTGAGCGGGAAAGCGACTCGACATTGCCTTGGCGCTGGCCGTCGTTCTCGTGAACGTCCAGCGCCGGAGTCAGCATTCGGCGAGACGCGCTCATGACCGTAGCCCTACAAACGTGGCTGGCGCGCTCATGAAGAAGATCTGCTACCAACTGAGGCCTTCAGCCAGCACCACTATGTCGCCTTGCTCTAGCTGTTCCAGGCCAAGCCCTGGTGGACAACTTTGCGCCTACTGCTAGACGAGCGAGCTCGGGAAGCTGATAGAGAATCATGGGGCGGCGGTGCGCTGGCTCGAAGCTACCAAGCAAGCCACCCAGGACGAAGCCACGGTCCATAGATACGCCCGCCAACTTCATGAAGTCGGGTGACCATTGCCGCTCCCAAGGATGAGTAAGTACGCAAGGATGCGTCGAATGCGTGCCGGCCGAACCTAGAGTGAGCTGGACATGAGAACGCCATCGGAGATTCGCTCTCTGTTGCACGAAAGCTCGGCTCGGCTACGAGATGGCCAGGTCGGGAATCCTGGCGAATTCCTGCAGAAGCTGAGAATCCAGCTGCTGTGTGACGTGCCTAGAGAGATGGAGCTCATTGTTCGTGAGAGTTTGGCAGTGTTGGGCGCTCGGTTTGACGACAAGGCGCCCGAACTACTCACTTTGGGTGAGCTAGCGCCTCAGCCTGACTGAAACCCTTGTTCAGAGCGCCGCCCAACCGCAATTTTCGATGTCCGCTCTGGGTCAAAGGAAGCGGACTTGCGGCACTATCCGCCCTGTCAGAATGCTTCGGAAAATCGCACACCACTGAGGTGCTACTGGATTAATGACTCGTGGGCGACGACGATGCGCCATCCCTCTGGGAGCTTCCGCCAGATGGAGGTTGCCACCACAAGGACGGACCCTTTCTTGCCATCGGGCAACGTACTGGCAACTTCCATAGATTGCAGTGTGCTGACGACATCCGGGGCAATCACCGTGATCTCAGGTGCAGAACGCAAACGGTAGGCTGCGTCCGAATTTCCACCGTCCCACCATTCGAACTGCTGATCGCGCACGGTCTGCCAACCGCGCATCGTCTGGTCGTCGAACGTTACGAAGAGTTCGTTGCTACGGGCATACACGGCCATGAAGCGGTCAGTATCGTGCGCATTGGCAGCCGCAAGCATCTCATTTAAGAGAGGTGTCAACTGAGCCTGAATTGAAGGCGCGGCTTCTTCTGCGCTTGTCCTACCCAGCACTAGA
>Ga0055536_1001037_pt1 | contig 17577 bp, 17 predicted proteins | sample AraplaCvi_mLB_r2_FD_55037 | JGI IMG/M metagenome (GOLD analysis project Ga0055536, IMG submission 55037) | Arabidopsis root microbial communities from North Carolina, USA - plate scrape MF_Cvi_mLB_r2 | ecosystem: Host-associated > Plants > Roots > Endosphere | place: USA: North Carolina...
TGGCACACGCCGCAGGGCGTGGCCGTGATGCCGCCCTGCCCGTCCGGGCCCAGGCAGTTCAGCGACTTGGCCAGGATGCGCGAAATCGTCGTCTTGCCCACACCCCGCGTGCCGGTAAACAGGTAAGCATGGTGAAGCCGCTGCGTCGCCAGCGCATTGCCCAGGGCCTGCACCACATGCGACTGCCCCACCATTTCAGAGAAATTTTTGGGGCGGTATTTGCGGGCNAGAACGAGATAGGACATATCCGGCCATTCTAAATTGACCAAAGCCGCGTTTCGGGAGACATCCGTCGGGTCAAGCTCCCCACGGAACAAGGGTCATTCCCAAGTCCCTTACAATCGGAGGTGACGGGCCTTCCCGCATGGTGAAGCGGCCAACCGGGTCAGGTGGGGAACCAAGCAGCCCTAACTGTGGAGCCAGTGCCGGGGTCAAGGCTCGTCACCTTATTCAAAGAATTGCCTTTGTATTCAGATACTTAGGCCTTTTCACTGGGTTACGAGCCCCAGACTGTAGAACCTAACTGTAGAACCTGCACAGCCATGACCTTGGAAAAAGACATGGCAAACACGGTAATCGGATTGAGCCAGCGCGGCTCTCGTTGGTACGTTCTCATCGTCATCCCTCCAGACCTCCATGAGGCCTATGGCAAGCGCAGAGTGAACCTCGCTCTAGGGACAAGCGACCGCCGTGAGGCGACCCTTCTGGGCACCCTGAAGAGAGCCGAGTGGCTTGCCGATTTCGAGGCCAAACGTCACGAACTCAACCCAACTGCCCTCGCCTCCGTTTCACCGAAACTGAGCGCCTACCTTGTGGAACGGGTCCGGGCTTTTGTTCTGGAAGAAGATGACCGCCTCCGGTCCGATCTGCCCTTACTGGCCGAGATGGTTCACGTCCGCAGCGAACTCAAGCGGAGGAAGACCAACCCGCTGAGAATTCCTCAGTGGACACCCACAGACGTTCGACAAGATGACCTCACAGGACTCACGCCGGAGGAAGCAGAAGAACTCGCTGACCTCAATGCGTACCTTGACGGTAATGCGGCGATTGCTCTGGCAAGTATGAACCTGAGCGTAGTTCTACCGCTGATACAGGCGGAAGCGGGCAAACTGGGAGTGACCCTTGACGCCAAGACACCCGGTGCCAAAGAGGCCCTCCGGGCGGCTTTGAAGGCCTACAGGACGGCCCATCGAGAGAGAGCCCTGAGGGATGCAGGGGAAGTGGTGGATACGCCTGTGGTGCTGCCACCTGAGGCCGGGGTGTCCACACCTAAGACCCTCCGCGCTGTCTACGAGAAGTGGCAACTCTCAGGGGATTCCGCCCGGTCTGCCGATTCCATCGCTGCCTATGGCCGTGCGGTGAGCCAATTTGAGGGGCAATACCCTGGAACCACCCTCGAAGGCATGACCCGTGAGATGGGCGATAGCTATCGCTCCTGGCTACGGGCGAACTCAGGGACCCCAAAGACCGCCCGGGACCGTCTGACCGCCATCAAGTCCCTTATGAAGTACGCTGCGGAGACCCTGGAGTGGACCCCTAAGTCTTCCTGGCGGGGCCTGGACATCAAGGCCGTGACGACAAACAAGCGCCGCCCCTGGACGGATGGGGAGCTTTCCACCCTATTCTCGTCCCCGCTGTATACCACCTACGAGTTGCCGAAATCGAAGGACGCGGGGAAAGCGGCGGCCTATTGGATTCCCCTCTTGGGGCTCTATACGGGCTCCAGGCTGGGCGAACTATGTCAACTTAGGACTGTAGATGTCCAGGTGCTTGAGGGCGTCCCGGTCTTGGCTCTTACCGATGAGGGCGAAGGTCAGAGCATCAAGAGTGAATCAGGCCGTCGCAAAGTTCCAATTCACAGTGAACTGGTGCGTCTGGGCTTCCTGGGGTACGCGGAGACCGTACGGGCTTCCGGTGCGGACTCCTTATGGCCCGATCTTCCGTTGCGTGACGGTAAGGCCAGTGACCGGTTTGGCCGGTGGTTCAAACGCTATCGGGAGTCATTGGGGATGGTCGGAGCGGGAGGTGCCAGCTTCCACTATTTCCGCCATACAGTTCGCCCCCTGATGCGCCGTGCGGGGTTCAGTGAGGCCACCCAGGACAAGGTGACCGGGCACAAAACTCAGGGCAGTATCGGGACTACCGTGTATGACCATTGGTCCTTGAATGAGCTTCGAGGGGCAGTGGAGTCAATCAAGTTCCCTCACCTCTTCTTAACTCCAACTATGACCCCAAGTTAGCCTGTTAGGCTTCTTCGCCTGTACGTTTTCGGTGCTCTGCGAGCGCCCGTGCCCCTTCGAGAACAACTTCGGGAATTCGCATGTAGTTGGCAACCTTATCTGCCAATTCAGGAGCGATATAAAGCGGCGCATTGACGGCCTGAAAATTATCTGTATACCGGACCGTCTTAAGCACCTTACCGCTATATCTAGCATTTCTCCAGACAAGCGCGGGTCTCGCAGGATGGGATTTATCCGCCAGAATTAATTCCAATACCGCACCTCGAATGTGGCCCATCTTCGCCGGCCCCAATAGACCTGCTTCTATCAACGCAACATTCCGCAACAGCACTTCTTCGCTGGGCGAGTCAGCGTAGTGCACGAGGTCCAAGGGGACACAGTATTGCCGTAGCTTCCAAACGAGCAGGTCCAGCTTAAGCAGCTCCTTCTCGAAGACATGAAATGAAGAGATTAAGTATCTATCTCCACGCCAATCGTGGAGGTGATCGAATACCTCCTGCTCTGGCTTTCTCAAGACAATCTTGAACGGGAGCTGTGTGTTAATACGTTTAAGCGCTCTATCGATGTCGTGCGATAGGTCCGCTGTGTTCTTGCGATTGAGCATCAAGATACATTTGAGGTACTTCTCAATAGCTTGTTGAGCCGACCAGAGAAAGTTCGCACCAAGCCCTGCTCGCATCGCCAAGCGGGCAGTGATGTAGTCGCCATCACCGGTATCGCGGAAGCACCGAGTTGCAAATTGATTAATCCGGGCATTCTCAGGTGGAGGACGCCAATTCTTCAAATCCGGCATCGACTTCATAGGCACCTCACGTTGAACGCTTCAGAATCTCGCACTCTCAATTTCTTTTGGGGATGATTCGCGGTCATTGCACCCAGACGCAAGCAAAGCCAACAGAATGAAGGTAGTGAGTTTCATCGGCTTATTGTGTCCACACACAGAACAGAAGATGGACTTAATTCCATCAGAGGAAACGGTGCCATACATTGCGGTCTCCAAAATACTTAAGCGCAAACAGGACGTCAGGTCCTCCTATGTCCGCATACTCGAACTTTTTGCCGTGTAGTTGAGACAGATCAATGACAATGCCTTCAATGTTGTAGGCCCGAGCGTACGCGGGGTTTCTAATTTCCCATCGGGGTTCCGCTATGTCATGCGCAAAGGCGTTGCGGATTTGATAGACCACTGAGGCGAATTCATCTGTGACCGAGGAAATATTGGACACGAGCTTCAATCCTGCCTCCTCACGACATCTATTGAGGGTGATTGCTGCTGCACCAAAAGCGATAACCAGATTATTTTCCAGAGCCAATATAAGGTCGTTGTCCGAGTCCAGAACTCTGTCCGGCAGCACCATCACCTGGTTGCCCTCTTGAAAGGTAAGCGGAATGTCTAGTCTTTTAAGGTCGATGTTCCCTTCAAGCGCGTAGTGATAGAGTTTCCACGCGAAGGCTAGCTGACCGAGTGCCGTGTCGATGTACTTCATGGGTCCCCCTTGGGCCAACGATAGCGCACTTGTGGGCGTTTAGCCAACACCCGAATGTGGAAGTTAGCACCTAGCGCGTAATATTGACGCTGATGAAACCAACAATCTTTGCTGTGGGTGATGAGCCATATTGCCTTTGGGAAAGCGATGTTGCTGAACGCACGCGTGACTTCCTGTCGGGGCTAGATTCCGAGTTTTTCTCGTATGTTCTCCAGGCTCACATGGAAACAGAGGATGAAAAGCGTGCATCTGTCGCCATCCGCCTTGCCCTTCATCACGGGACCGAGACTCTGTTTTCCCTCTTAGGCGCTTTCGTTCAAGCTCCTGACTGTCCATATGCATGGATGGCCCAATGCAAGACCGAAGAACTGCGAAAAGTCGTATCACGAATCAGCTCTGGTGATGACTCATTGATAACCAGGTGGAAAAGACCCATTCTGGATTGGACTGATGTTTCAGCGCTCATTCTGCAGAACTACCAACCGGGTACCACAAAGCAAAAACACAATATCGCAGGCTTTGGGAGCGCGTGGAATGCTCTCGCTGGTAACTTGCAAAACGAAGTGGTGAATCATGAGTACAACGCGATAAAGCACGGATTTCGAACTCGCTCAGGTGGCTTCACGTTAGCGGTTGGGCTTGAGGAGGTCAAGGGCGTACCCGCGCCGAACTCTGCAATGAATGCGCTGGGAGGTTCAAAATTCGGCTCTATGTTCTACAGGGTAGAGAAATTGAAAGAAAAGGGAGGACGCCACCTTCGCTCTCGGAGAACTTCAGTTAATTGGTCATTGGAGCGCGACATTCTTCTTCTGCAATTGGTTCAACTGTCTATTAACAACGTGATAACAGCACTGAAGGTGGCAAACGGCGTTCCAGCCAGCGAGTGTAGATTTCAGACCTTCAGCGAAGATGAAGACTTTATGCGTGCATGGAGCTACAGCACGGGCGTGACGAATCTCAACTTTGACTTTGTTCTGGATGAGCACAAGTTGCCGGAGGTTACGAAGGCCGAAATCCTCAAGCAGTTGCGTGATGCCAAATAGTTCTTTCGGAACCAGTACGGCCCCCGCTTCGGTCAACATGAGGACCTTCGCGGTCATTCCCTTTAGGGCATCTCGCCGACCACATAAGCGCCGTACTTAGCGAAAAACGAAAGTGCCTTGTCGCGCATCACAGGGTTATCCCGATATTCAAAGCCGCACCCTAAAGGCGAACTAACGCAATACAGATAGGGAGAGACCCACGACCTCTAACGAGGAATGACCACTGGGATAGTGCAATCTAGGTTATTAGCCTCAGGGAATCGCAAGATTCCTTTGAATGGTGAATATTGAATACTGGAATCTTGAATACTGAATACTGAATGGCTTAGCGACAAATAACCGAGCGCAAAGCCAAATAAAGCGCCCGGTTATTTCTCTCGTAGTTAGAACTCGCTCCGGTCTGGCGCTGGAGGGACTACTTCCTTGCGGGGTCTGCCTCCCCTACGTCCGTTAAGCGAGTTCACCTTGCTTTGCTCCAATGCGGCATTGAACTCAAAAGCCTGCACTTCGTCATAAACATTTCCCTCGTCATCAGTCAGTAGTAGGCCAAGCCTCTGGAAGGTCTCTAACACTCTCCCCTCAGGAGACCCCTCGGCAATGCGAAGACGAGTCATCAGCGATTCCGCAGGCATTCTCACCCCAACTACGGTCCATAGCTCGCAGCGTATGGCGTCGAACAGGCCCCGCTCTTCCCACGTTAATCGGGAAACCCTGGCCTGATGGGCGGCCCAGTTGAACTTTGAGTAAGGCATCCGACTGTTCAGCTCAAGAGCTACCTTGCCGGTCATTACCCAGCTCCTTTGGGCAGCATTGGGAACTTGCGTACGGCAACCCCGATTACAGGGCCTACAGGCGTACGGTTACTCACTGCCTCCTCGTGGTCACCCGAAGCACTGGGAAGGCGTAGAGACCCCGCTGGTGACTCGTGAGGGGCATCCGCGAGGTCCCCATCTGGCGGCAAGGTGGCGAGGTATGCAGCCGATGTGCCCCGACTTACCCGCATCATCTCCGCCACGCAATGCCTGGGCAATGTGCGGGCAAGGTAGGCTCGAAGGATGGCATCCACCGCAGCGGCATTTGAGAGGGTCTCCCCGGTCCTCAGTCGGTGCATACGGATGTACGCCTTCAGCCCCCCAAAGGTGCTATTCCTGAAAGTGATAGAGCGCTGAATGAGGATTTCACCGGGAGCATCTTGTGCCCCGGCTATGTGGTCTTGAGTCATGTGAATTTCCGCGAAGGGGTATTAGTCCTTCGGTTATTGATTGCTATGGTTGGTAAATATGTGCACGTAGGCCCGCCTTGCGGCGGTGGAGTCTTCGTGGTTATAAGGAGAGAGCCCCGGCAGGGATGAACCTGCGGGGCCTCATGGGTGCAAGGCTTGGTTAGTCTTGCTTGTCGCTGGTCGGGTAGTCGTTCGCCAGGGCGTTGAAGAAGGTGCTGATAGGTGCGATGTTGTTGAGCGGAACCAGCTTGGCCCAGGTCTTGATGTCCTTGGCCGATGTCTGCGTCTCGTCGGAGACGGCGTTACGGGCGATCTTTCCTAGGGAGAGGAAGCCGTTGACAGCCTGGAGCGTTGGGTTCGAGGCGAAGCTGGACACATCCGAGGTGGTCCGCATGCCGGAGAACATCGGCCCCGTGAAGTTGCCCAGCGTGGTGTCATACACCTGGGGTAGCAGTGAGGCCTGGCTGATCTTGCCGAAGCTGTTGGCGATGATCTGCTTGGGAGCCAGGCGCTTCTCCAGGAACTCCTTCCGCTTCTCTTCGTCCATCCCCAGGGAACTCAGTTGGGTTCTCCCCATGTAGGCCAAGGAGGCGAACAGGGAGCCATGAAGCACGGCGGACAGCGTGGCGAAGTCCTTGTGGTTCATCCCGAAGAGCATGGACTTGTTCCACCCGTGGATGGTGAAGTTCATGAACTGGAACACCGTCTTACCCAGCGTGGTCCCCATGAGGGGCACCATAGAGGCCAAGTCGTTCTCCTGGACCACCCTGCGGCTTTCGCGGTGCAGGGCATTCATCAGCATAGAGTTCAACTCAGGCTTCTCTGCGGCGAACCGCTTGAAGTCGAAGTCAGCCTTCTTGCCGTACTGCCCGGTGCCGGGCTTGGAGTACGCTTTGATGCCAGCATTCAGCTCGGCATGGTCAGCTTCGCTCATGCCCATCCAAGCCAGGCGTTCCTTCGTGAGGAAGCTGTTCGGGGCACCGTTGGCGACGTTGACGAAGTGGTTGGTCAGCGCAATCGCGTGTACACGCTTCTGCTGCACCATCACGCCGGTCATGCCGGTGTAGTCCAGCACACCCTTTGCCATCTTCTTAAGGCCCGCGTCCATGGCGTCCAGGCGCTGGTTCATCTTCGAGTCGCCCTTGTAGCGAACCCAGTCATCCTTGGGCTTGAAGTCGAGCCGTGCTACGTACTCCGACCCGACACCCCCGATGGTGTTCTCCAGGTGGTCCAGAAGGTCATGGGGGGCCTTACCCGTAGCCATGTCCCGGCGTAGCGCCTTCAGCTCACTCACGGCGTTCATCGTGGCCTTCCAGCCCATCGTGCCCACCACCTGCGATAGCTCCGTGGCCTGGTTCCACACCGCGCCGCCCATCAGGCGAATCACGTTGAAGTCCCGCCACATCTCGAAGCCCTTGTTCCAGGCTGACCACTCCTCCTGTGGAATCCCCTGTACGCGGTCGAAGGCAAACTTCAGGTCGCTCTTCATCTTCACGGACGTGGCGTCAGAGATGTCGCTACCGAATCCCTTGGCCGTGGCCTTGTCGATCAAGCTCCCGATGTCTGATTGCTTGTACACATCCAGCCGGTGAGCGAGTGCGATGCTGGACGCTGTGCGCCGGTAGTAGGACTCCTGCACATCGAAGGCGTTGGACTTGATGAAGTCGTTGATGTTGATTTCAACTTCTTCACCCGCCGCGTTCTTCCAGGTTTCCGTGTGGGTCTCGCTGATGTGGTTCCGATGGCGCAGGCTAGAGGCCGTGCGTCCCGCGTCTGAAGACGGCTTCTGGAACATCCCCTTGATGATGCCGAAGGCCTCACCTTCAGAGAACCCACCGTTGCGCATCAGGGACTCCTTCAGGGCCTTCTCATCGAAGCCCGACATCATCTCCTCCAGATGGTCCGCAGAGCGGTTCATGTGCGCCTCTTCAACGGTCCTCACATACCACCCGGCCCACTTACCGGCTTCCTCAGGGGTGCGCTCAGGGTGCACCTTGCGGTAGGCGTTGGCCCACCAACTCTCCACCGCCTCACGGCCCCACATCCGCACGGCCTCATCCCACTTCTGGGAGTCGTGCTTGCGGGCGAGGTAGTTGGGGTTCTTCTCCAGCTTGCCCACCAGGACCGTGGCCCCGGTGTCGTCCAGTACCTCAGTCTCAGTGAGCCCCTTTTTCACGCCACCTTCATGCAGAGCGGGGTTGTTGATTTCATCGGCCACCCTTGCGTTCACCTCTCGAATCTTGTTGCCTGCTTTCACCACCTCCGGGTGAAAGTCACGCTCGAAGCCTCGGATGTAGTCTGATACCTCTTGCCCGAACTCTTGAAAGGCCGGCCCCTTCTGGTGCCACAGTCGGCCGCTTTCCTTGAACCATGCGTCAAAGGCCGCGTAGCCCACCTTGCGAGTCTCTGCGGTCCACCCTTCAGCCTTGGCGATGGTGTCATTCCACACGTTCCGCTCTACCACAGCGTGGCCCTTATAGCCCACGGTAGTGCCCATCAGCTTGGCCGACAGTTCACGCACGGGCGCGGGCACGGCCTGGCCTTGAGTGCGATGCTCCAGGCCCAAGCCCACACCATAGACGGCGTTCAGGCCCGCATCGTTTGCGGCCTCCACATCCGCCTTGTCGATGTAGGAGCTACGGGCGGCTAGGTCAGCACGAGTCTTGCGTGAGCCCTCGATGCCGGACTTGTTCAGCAGTCCCTCAGTGAGGTCGATGAGCTTGGCATAGGCATGGCCTTCACCATCAGACATCCCTAGGAGCTTGCGCAGGCTTTGCGTGAAGTGGCTCCACAAGGTGGTCTGAGCGCCGCCTACCTGTACCGTCATGAGCCACTCCTGGAAGGAGCGGTCAGTGAGCCCGTAGGAGATGAACTCCCTAGGGTTCTGCATGTTCACGTCAAACCGTTCTGGTAAGTCCGTGCGGCCCTTGGCCTGACCCTTCACATTCCGATAGAGCTTGTCCAGCTCCTTGAAGGCCTGGACGGTCTCTGCCTTCATGCCAGCAGTGTTTCCGCTGGAGACCCGGTGCCACTTGTACACGGTGGCGGCGTGGAGCAGCTCATGCGTGAACGTCTCTTCATTCAAGCCGTTGTGGCGCTGGCCCCAGCCGTAGCCCCGTAGGGCCATCTCGATGCCGTCCCCGTTGGAGCCGTGCGGTGTCACCACCACGCCATACGCCCCTTCCATGTGCCTTGCCGTCTTACCGGACACCTTCAGGGTACTTGGGTCCACCTTCGGGTCAATCACATCGAACTTCAGCTTGCGTAGGTCCAGGCTCTTCAGGGCGCGGTCCATCAATGCAGCGATGTCTGGGTTCGTGGTGTGAAGCCGAACGTAGTCCGCGAGGTGCGAGATTTTGCTCAGCGGTGGCAGCATGAGAATCTCAGGGGCACCCAGCCGGTTCACACGGGTAGGCGTATCCCACTCGGGACCCCACGGCTTACCGGTGGTGCTACCTGGGTGGACATCAGGCGGGTCCTCTGGACGCACCCTAGGGCTACCCTCAGGCCCCTCACCGCGGCCTTTATGGGGAACCGTTGGGGCGTCCTCGGGGCCGTTCTGGAATATCGCCATCTTGGGCTTCTCTGGGGGCTGACGACCCAGGCCTCCTGACCACTCATCGAGCTTCTTCAGGAATTCCTCACGGGGCGGGTACTCGAAGGGCAGCACCGGCTTCGGACCCTTGAGAAACTCATCCACCTCGCCACGGATACCTTCGGCGGCACGGCGGCGGGCAATCTCCCCGAGGCGCATGTTCTCCTCCCGTAAAGCAATCTTCTTGGGGTCCATCAAGGAGCCGCCGAATGCCCCGAAGCCCAGGCCCATGAGGGCGGACATGTAGAGGTCATCAGGGGTAGCCGTGGGCTTGTACTGGTTGGCGACGGCATCGAAGGCCACGTTGGAGGCGGCCCCTGAGACGCCGAGGCGGATGGCGTTGGACACCCGGCCCGCCTTCGTGAGCATCCCAGCTTCGCCCACGAAGGGGATGAGGGCCACCAGGTTCTCCACCGAAGGGATGCTCCCAGCGATTCCACCCGTAAGGGCCAGTGGGAGGCCCATGCCGCCCAGCTCCTTCTCCTTCTCCATGATGGTGCGAAGGCGTGTGCTGCGAGAGGCCAGCTCTTCCTTCGTCACGGACTGTTGAAGGTACGGCCAGTGGGCCTCAGGGAATTGCCCGAGGGCGTCCTTCGCTTCCTGGCTGCGCCAGTCAAGAGGCTCCCCGAGACTGTCTATCGTTTTGTCTTTGAAGAAGTTCCATGTTGAATTCTGCGTCTCAAAACCCAGCGCCACCGCATCAAAGACGTTCGAGGCAAAGCCAGTGACTCCGCCGTACTTCCTATCACGCTCAGCATCGGCGTAACCCAGTCTTCCTGCGTTGGGGCCGTCTGACGGGGAGACGGATGTTTGCGACGTGAACTGGTCGCCCATTGGTTGCACGGGTCGCCGCGCCATGATTTCATCCAGGGAGGCCCCGTGGAACTTCTCCAGGTAGCCTGCCGATTCCGCCCATGGCTTACCCGCCATCAGCGCCTTCACGGCCCGGTGGCCCCCGTTGTAGTCCACAAGGGCGTAGTCCATGTTGCCGCTGTGCTGGGCTAGAAGGTCTCGCATCTTGCGGCCCGCGCCATCGGCGGAGTTGCGCAGGTCATGAGGGTCGGTGACACCGTACTCCTTCGCCGTCTTCGACATGAAGCCAAACCAGCCCTGTGCACCCTTTGGGCTAAGCATGGCGTTACCAAAGTTGGACTCGATGCCTGCTTGCTTGTAGAGCGTCCCTTCAGGGAGGCCGTACTTCTTCTCGTACTCGGAGGTAACTAGGCGGACTTCCCCCGCCGTGGTCACTGGTGTCATTTGGAAGCCTTTGCGTTTGGTGGTGGCAGCGCCCGGAGTGCTGGGGAAATATGGTCAGTCAAGTGTTTCCTGAAAGCCTTCGCGATAGGGCTGCGGTTCTCAGCGATGAGGTCATAGAGCCCGGCCAGACTGATTGCCAGGGTGTGGGGGTGCAAGGCGTATGCGTTGTCAATTCCCACTTGCTCCCGGTCGCACTGGTCTAGTCCCGCAGTGGCTTTGGGGCCAGTGGTTAGGCCCAGTAGGGAGCAGACATCAGCGGCGATAAACCACCATTCGCCTGCATCGTCACTAAAGGCCCGCAGCGATCTATTGGGTTCCAGGCTGAAGACGCATCGGATACTGTTAGATGCTTGCAGCATGGCGGCCTCCTTGGTTTGTCGCGGGGATTGGGGCTATGCAGCCGAGGTTGTACGGCTGAAGGTGTGCGGGGCAAACCACACAGGCGTGCTTATGCTTACGTGTCATGAAGACTTCTATTTCTTACAAAAGTTGGGGAGACTGAAACCCACCGGGCTGCTGCTAGTGGGGTGAGGAGGCTGGATAGCCAGAGAGGGGGCGAAGGTGACCTTGAGGTGATCGGCTGCTCTCTCCTAATGTGAGGGTTTTACTTTGGCGTCCCGGTACCCCTGTGGCACCAAAATTCCGCTGTTCTGCAGCGCCTAGCAAAACCAGATGGCATGTGCCCCTGATAAACGCGGCCTTAAGCTGCGTAAGGGACGGCCAATTGCGCTCTAATCCGATCAGCACTAACCAAGGAATACCGTGACAGACCCGACGACAGAAACCGCCAAGGCAGTTCAGGAGGTAGCAAAAGCTACCGGCAAAGGGATTGACGTTGCCAGGGAAGCAGGCGGGTTTATCGCCAAGTACATTCATGGCCCTCTAGAGCAAGCCGCAGGCATCTGGACCGACAAGCTCAAGTACATCCGGTGGGAGCGTCAAGTCACGCTGCATGAGCGTGCAAACGCCAAGATGGCCGAGTTAGGGCTTTCTGAGCCAACCCACCCTCTCCCTCTGAAGATTGCCATTCCGATTCTTCAAGAAGGCTCTATGGAGGAAGACGACTACCTGCAAGACAGATGGGCCAACCTGCTGGTCAATGCGAGTAGCGGAGTCGAGGTTCGCGCCACCTACATCAGCATGCTCCGAGACATGACAAGTCTGGACGTTCGGATTCTGGCCCTTATATATGCACACCCTGAAGTCGAAGGTCGAAATCAAGTCGTTTTAATTGACGATTTGCCATCGAATGCAAGGCTCTTGGAACCGGGGGAGGAAGTGAAGTCCGGCCAGCCCAACCTGCCTCAAGAAGTATCGCTCTCTGTCGAGAATCTTGTTCGACTGGGGTGCATCGGACCTGTACATGGTTTTGCCGGGGCAATTCACTACCGCTACATGTTGCCTACAGTACTGGGCCGAGGATTCGTGAACGCCTGTACGTTGAAGCACATTTAAGTCGGTTCGATTTGGGCATGCCTTAACGGTACCGGGGTAATGCGGCACCTAAGCTGGTTCGATAAATTACTTGCACCACCTAAAACGAACTGATAATATGCGAACCATCTAAAACGAACCAAAGGTTCCAATGTTCATCCGTGCCTATCTCCGCGCCTCTACGAATGGTCAAGACGCCCGCCGTGCCCTTGAAGACCTCCAGACCTTCGCACAAGAGAGGGGCCTGCTCATCGCGGCAAAGTACGAAGAGAATGAATCAGGAGCCAGCCTTAAGCGCCCTGAACTATTCCGCCTTCTAAATGAAAGCCATCCAGGGGATGTGTTGCTGATTGAGCAAGTAGATCGCCTCTCCCGCCTTAATGCGGAAGACTGGCAGACGCTGAAAACCACGATTGCAGCCAAGAGAGTCCGTGTGGTCGCCCTTGACCTTCCGACCTCGTGGCAACTCGCCAGCCAAGGCGATGATCTAACGCAGCGCATGCTTGAAGCATTGAATGGAATGATGCTGGACATGCTCGCAGCTATCGCCCGCAAGGACTACGAAGACCGCCGCCGCCGCACCGCTCAGGGCATTGCTAAGGCCAAATTGGTCGAAGGCAAATACAGGGGAAGGCCCGAGAACGTGGAGAAGAACACGGCAATACTGTCACTGCTTGCTGCGGGAAATAGTTGGTCTGAAGTGGTGAAAGCGACAGGAGCAAGCCGTTCTACCCTAAGCAGGTTGGTCAAAGCTGCGCACCACAAGCAAAATAATTTAATCGCTTGAACACGGGTACCGAACATTAGAGAATCGACGGGAGGGGAAAAGCAATGAACGAGTGGATGCCTTACTTGATATGGGCGGGAGCGCTTCTGGTGGTCATCGGAAGCCTCGTGCTGTACGTTTGGACGCTGGTGAACGCAGCCAAGAACGGTAAGTGGGTTTGGTTCGTTCTTATTCTTTTGATGTGGCCTTTTTGTCTGGCCTATTTGATATTCGCAGACAAGCGCCGCGCCGCGTCTCAAGAGCCACCGTCGTTTCGACGCGAGCCTACTTAACGTTTGTCACAGGCTTCACATCAGCTAGCCCTCTCGCAGCTACCTCATGCCCGCGTTGCCACGCCGTGGGCCTCATCGAGTCCGATCACGAGGGCAACCGCGCTGCCCTGCCCCATGATCGCCACATCCCCGCGTCAATCATTGACCCCTCGGTGTACTGCCGGTGCCCATCATGCGGCCTGGAGGCCGAGTGGCCTGGATGCCTGCCAGCCTAGAGGAGTAACCCATCGGGAAACCCGAGGGGGCACGGGGGGATTCTCCGGCCTGTCTGCATCGAGGTGGGGCTCAGAGTTTTTCGCCAAAATATTCTGACCTCAACTCCTAAGCCTGCCCAGCGCCTCCGTCACGCGGTTCACCATACGCCGGCCCTCTTCAGTCAACAGGAGAGCCTTTGTACGGGCATCCTTGCCATACCCTGTGACAACCAGAGGAGGACCTCCTGATGTACCTCCAAGGCCAAGAGCCTTAACGTGTCGCGATGCTGAGGCAATCGTCGTCTCAGAGGCTTTCGCCAGTTGCGTGACAGCTAGGCCTGGTGTTGCGGCGATATGAAGGAACAATGCAACCCTGGTTACAGGCATGTGAGGGTCCGTGGCCTTCAGGTCATCCAGCAGTTGAATCAGTTGGTTTACTCGTATGCGGTCCTGCTGTTGCATGCTGATGGGCCTTTCGTTTCGCAAGTGAAAACATCGCAGCCTACACACGTCCACACTTTTTGGCAAAGAACAGCGGACTTAGGTTGTCACAGCCAACATCCCTAGTGAAGTGCGAAGCTCACTAGGAGGAGGAAGTTCGCTGCCGTGGCCGGGTCATCGGTAGAGTCTGGGGTGCAACCTAGAGGTGGACTAAAAGCCTCCGCTGCGAGGAAAACATCGCCATTTGGTAGCACGACATGGCTCCACCATTCGGCATTTTCTGTTGCAATACATTTGGCGGCTGCCGCTCGGAGCTGTGCGCTGCACTTCCGCGCTTCCCGCTTGAAGGCCTTCTGGAGGTCTGCTTGAGATATTGGTGTCATGTTTGCCTTTGGTTAACGCACTACAAGCGGCGCGGTTGAGGCGAATCATGCAAGACAAACGAGGGACTTCGTACCAGTGCTTTCCACTCTAGAAAAGGCCACCGTACAATCACGATCACGATAACCTCAAGAAGTGCTCGCGCTTGCGAGGCCATCTCAGTACCGAGACAATCTCGGATACGCATCTAATGCCACCAAGACAAAGCCCTGAGGCTTTCTTCTGGCCCTTGATGGTTTCACTACGTGTGGGTTGTCTTCCGGACTGCTGCTATTCCCAGGGGACAGTGCCCACCGGATGAGGAGTTAACTGCAACGAGTTTCCCGTGACTGAAGAGCGTGACTCCATCGGAAGAGCTTCCCTCACAACTTTCACTCGCTCCTTCAACTTCGCCGCCTGGGTAGTGTGAAATCGGCCAAGTTGTCCCGCCCGCTGCGCCGCCTTATTGGCAAGTTCCCGCACTGTTTCAGGAGGCGCCCCTGAAGCCTGTGCCATCTCCAACTGGCGCACCTGTGACCTAACCTGAGAACGCTTTTTGGAGCTGAGGGAAGGCTTTCTGTTCACGATGAGTTTCGTCGCGATCATTGGCTGAGTAGCTGAGAAAATTTCGTGCTTTTCCCTGCCAGCCTTCAGTCCTACCTTGCGCAGCATCCCATAGACCTGAGCGATGATCCAGGTCTGCGTTTCTTTATCTAAATGGTGTGCTGAGGACATTGCCATGTCATCCACATACCTGGAATAAACAATGCCGCGCTCGGCGAATTTCGCATGAAGAAGTGGCTCATGACGCCACAGTATGAGATTTGCCAAGTAGGAGCTTGGAATCGCCCCTTGTGGCAGAACGCCATCTTTAGTGGTCAATTGAGTCAGCATCCGGGCGACTTCAGGAGAAAACCCAAAGAACCCACACCACACATCCTCTACGCGGTTAGCCGAAACGGATGGAAAAAACTTCTTCACATCTTCGCAAATGAGAATCTGCTTATTGGTGTGAAGGGAAGCGTTGGTTACGTAGTCGCATCCTTTTAGGCTACCGTGAAGGTACTTCGGGAAGATGACTTTCGCAAAGAAAACTTCTTTGATGCGACGGTGGATGTTTTTGAGTTGACCCAAGGCATCGAAGGTTTGCCGTGTCGAACCTGGTGGGGGTGGAACTATGCGGTAGTTCCCATTGGCGCTGGCGGCCGCCGAAATAAGTACGGCAACATCGATCCTCAGAGCCTTCGCGAGGGCCGGGATGCTTCTGATCGGCTTAAAGGGGTAGCTGGGCTTGCTCAGGTACAGGGCCATTCAGAAGCTCCAGTGCAGTAATTGCCAGTTGCCCTGCAAGTTCGCGGTTCAACCGCCCAAGCTCGCCCTCTTCGGCACCAAGGAAGAAGAGTATTTCCAGCGGCATGACGAGTGCAGACGCAATTTCCTTAAGAGTGGAAAGCGGCGGATCACGGCGACCCCGTTCCAGCATCGAGAGGTACGAAACCGAAATGCCAGCTCGTTTCGCAAGCATCGCCTGCGTCATCTGACGCTTCGATCTTGCAAGTTGGATAGCGTGGCCAATGTTCATGAATATGTCCGCGAAGAAAACAAAGAATGGGCTTGGGGTGCCCATGACGGCCTCACAGGAAATCGCTGAGATCGGTCGTGATTCTGACCACCGCAGCAATACCCTGGAGGACACGAACAGTAAGCATCGCTGCCTCTGCCGTGTTCCTTGGGTGCTCGCGAAGCATCTCAAGCCTCGCGATGGCACCGTCCAGTTCCTTCAATGCACCAATGTCGAGTTGGCTACTGCAAACATCGCGGGCTTTCTTCAAGCCGTTGATGCAATCATCCAAAGTATGCAAGTCCATAAGACTCTCCAGTTACGAGCACATGCTCGCGTCCCCTTCAAGACAGCGCCGTAAAGGAGCCAACTCGACATCAACCAAGCCCATCACAGTTGCCCGCTTGCTGGATCGACGTCCCCCTGAGTGCGAAGCTGTCTGGATGCTTCGGTCGCTGCTGGGCGGATGGCGTCCTGCTGGCCGCAGCCGGGATTAGCCGATTGCGTGCCGCGTTACATGCCACACTTACTGTCCGTATGGCAGACTTCACCTAAGTGAAATCCCGATCACTGAGCCTTTGTCTTAAAGGATTTGGATTAACATTCTCTGGAACCGCAGCAGCGCGATCACGCGCCGCCGTGAAGGTATTGTACGCACAATTTACTCCACTACACGCACTGACAGTGAATATTATTATGTAACACAATGTTCTAAAGCGAGGAGGAAAATGTCCGCTCGAGACCGCTTCAAATACGATGTGCAATGCCCAACTTGTGGACAGGTCGGGGTCTTCCATGCGTCAGAAGAAGATCACCCTTACATAACAAATCCCGGTAGATCGATAGACGAGATTGAGGGTAAGTTTTCTGCAACGGTCAAAGATGGAGTGGAAGTCACCGCCCTATGCGGCCTGTGCAAAACATCGTTCCCTGCGTGAGCAAACAGACCCCACCGAAAACGATTGGCACGGCGTTTATTTGTTAGCATCGCAAAACTGGCTGTGCAACCAGACTGTAGAACCCGCCCTCTTCTACCGCCTCGTAAGTCATTGATTCAATTGGATTTTTAGATCAATTTGGCGGCGTCAAGGCTCGTCACCTTATTCAGCAACAGCCTTGGGTATCATCAGGCTCAAGCGCAGCCGGGCCCTGGAAGCCCTGACTGCAAGCCTCCCTCTCATATCAGGCATCGCCTTGACTTGAATGAAGACATGGCGGCTCGGTGATGCTCAGACTAAGCCTGAGCCAACTTCTCGGCCACAGCCTTTTTACCCAGCCCGCGCAAGCCCGCAATGGCAGCAAGCGTCCTGGCCCTGGGNTGGGCCTCGCCCTTNTCNTACTTGTAGACGGACTGGTCGGACACCCCGATCAGCTGGCCCATTTGNCCGGCCGACAAGCCCAGCTTCCTGCGCAGCGTGGTAAAGCCCTTGGCGCTGAAACGGATCCTGGAAGGAGCCTCGTCCGAGGCCGGCTCCGCGGCTTTCTTGCCCTGGCCTTTGGCCACGCGGGACAGCAGCNTCTCCAACTCGGCAACCCGGCGCTTCAAAGCCGCGATGTCGCTGCGGTATTGCGTTGAAGCCTTCTTCAGCGGCTGGAACTGGGACTTGGCTTCTTTTCTCGAAACACGGGAAATTTCTGACTTGAGTGCGGCAGCAATGTTCATAGGGCGTTGAGAGCAAAAAGA
>Ga0055536_1001057_pt1 | contig 17347 bp, 18 predicted proteins | sample AraplaCvi_mLB_r2_FD_55037 | JGI IMG/M metagenome (GOLD analysis project Ga0055536, IMG submission 55037) | Arabidopsis root microbial communities from North Carolina, USA - plate scrape MF_Cvi_mLB_r2 | ecosystem: Host-associated > Plants > Roots > Endosphere | place: USA: North Carolina...
GGCGGTTCCTTCGGCGGGCACTGGCACGAAGCGGCCGCCTTGCCACTGCATCAGGCGATAGGGATTTTCGGCGCGCTCGTGCTGCGCGTTGAAGGCAATGGGGCCGAGCACGGTCGGGTAGGGTCCTTTGGCGAATGCGTCGAGAAGGGGCTTGTCGTCCTTTTCCGCCTGGTCCTTGGCTTGCTCGAGCAGGGAGACCGCCGCAAAGGCCGGCAATACGTACCCGTCCGGTTCGGTTCCCGCGGCGCGAAGCGCGTCCGCGACCGGTTTACCCTCGGGCGATTGCGCGCATCCGTCGCGATGACGGCGATCGTCGTGTTGGCGGCTGCGGACTGCCGGTCGCGGAACTTGATGCGGATATCGGCAGCGTCAGCGGGCAGGGGATGCGGCAGGCCGAGCGCACCGAACTCGCCGTCCAGCTCGAAGGGTGCGGACCAGAAATGCCTGCTATCACCAACGGTCGCCGAGCCGAGCGCGTTGACCGCGACGAGCGCGCCGATGGTGATGCCGCTTGGCAGAACGGTCGATGCCGAGCCGAGACCACCCTTGACGGTGGCGGTCAGGGCGCCGGTACCGGCGCCGGCGGTTCCGGTCGCGAACGACGGGCCGGCGCGACGAACCGCCTCGAAGCCGAGTTCGCGATAGGGCGGGTAACGTCCCCAGTCCTTGTCGCCGCCGTTGATCAGGTCGAACAGGATGGCGGTGGGCACGATCGGTATCCGGTGCGGTCCGACGGCAAAGCCGCGGCCCATTTCCCTCAGCGCGGCCTGGGCTCCGGAGGCAGCGTCGAGGCCAAAGGCCGAACCGCCGGAAAGCACCAGAGCATCCACTGTCTGCACCGTGTTGTGCGGGTCGAGCAGATCGGTTTCACGCGTTCCGGGCGCGCCGCCCAGCACCTGAACCGCTGCCGTTGCCGGCGGATCGCAGACGATGGCGGTAACTCCGGACTTCAGCCGATGATCCTCCGCATTGCCGACCGTCAGGCCCGCGACGTCGGCAATCAGGTTCAGCGGTCCGGTGCGCATCATTGGGCGGTTCCTTCGGCAGGCACTGGCACGAAGCGGCCGCCTTGCCACTGCATCAGGCGATAGGGATTTTCGGCGCGCTCGTGCTGCGCGTTGAAGGCGATGGGACCGAGCACGGTCGTGTAGGGTCCTTTGGCGAATGCGTCGAGAAGGGGCTTGTCGTCCTTTTCCGCCTGGTCCTTGGCTTGCTCTAGCAGGGAGACGGCCGCAAAGGCCGGCAATACGTACCCGTCCGGTTCGGTTCCCGCGGCGCGAAGCGCGTCCGCGACCGGTTTACCCTCGGGCGATTGCGATGCGTCCGGCAGGGTGACCGCGAAAACGCCATCGGCGAGCGGCACGGTGAGATCGGCGGCATTCAGCGCGTCGCCACCGAGAAAGGCGAGGCCCGCGCCTTCGCCTTCTGCATCGCGCGCAATCACCGCCGTGTCCTGCCTGTCGCCGCCGGTAAAGACATGGGTCGCGCCGCTCTTCCCCAGTCGCCGCACCAGGTTGACCTGCTGCTCCTGGGCGGGCCGATAGGTGTCGGTGAAGACCGGTGTCAGCCCAATTTCGCCGAGGGCGGAGCGTACGCTTTCAACCAGTTCCCGGCTGTGGATGGTTCCATCGTCGATCAACGCGATCGGCTTGTCCTTCCAGCGCTGGACGATGGTGTCGACGATGCTGGCAGCCTCGGCGTTNCCGCTCGGCGCAAGACGGAAGAGCGGCCACTTCTTCTTCAGCGCATCTTCCATCAGGACATCGGAACGCACACTGAGGGTNATGGCGGGAAGGCCCGCTTCGGCAAGTGCCGGAAGTGTGGCGTCNAGGCTTTCGGTGCAGAGNAACCCGATCGCTGCCTCGGCGCCGGCCGCAAGCAGCGCCTTGGTCAGCGCTTCATTGCCGGCCGTATCGCANCTCTCTGGAATGACGACGATCTCACTGCCGCGATCGCCGGCCTGGAACGCGGCGCCATCGATGATCTGCTTGCCGAGAGGTGCAAACGGGCCTTCGACCGGCGCGACGACGGCCACCTTGATGCCGGCTGCCGCGGCGGGTGCGGCCTGTACCAGTCCGGCCACGACAAGGCTGGCGACGATCGATCGAAGCATTCATTTTCTCCGCTGCCGCATTTTCCCCGGATCAGGAGGGATCCTGACCCTGCGGCGAGCCCAAACATTGCCTTATCCGTGCCGGTCGCGACGGGCGCGCGGCACGGTAGTGGCCGCATGTTTTAAGGATGTGCCCTGCCGCGTCAAAGGAAAAGATGTGACTTCGGCCGCGGATGGTTCTATCCGCGTCGCTGCCGTGTCGCAGATCTGCAAGATTCTCCTTGCAGCGGGTTTCATATTTCCCGGTACTGTCTATGTATGTGGCTGACTTCGCTCGGAGAAAGAATTGTTGGACAAGAGCCGGCTGGACCCCATCAGTTACCGCGACGCCATGAGTCGCCTGGCCGGTCACGTGCAGATCATCACCGTGGCCGATGGTGTCGAGCGGCGCGGTGTCACGGTCACCGCATCCTGCTCCGTGTCCGACAGTCCGCCGACGATTCTGGCCTGCCTCAACGGCGCCAATCCGCGCAATGAGATCTTCACGCGCAGCGACAGTTTCGCGCTCAATCTGCTTGGCGATGAGCATCGCGCCATGGCACACGCTTTTTCCGGCCGCGATCAGCTCGACATGGACCTGCGCTTTGCCCTTGGCAAGTGGACCAAGCTGACGACAGGCTCTCCGATCCTCACCAACGCGATCGCTTCGTTCGATTGCCGGCTCATCGAGGTGAAGACGATCGCCACGCATCTGGTGCTNTTCGGCGANGTCGTCGATGTCGCNATCGGNCCGGCGCGGCCGCCACTCATTTATGTGGACCGCGGATACCACTCGCTATAAGTTTTACGTGGCGAGATTTCGTGCCCATCGAGACATGAGAAGATCGCCGTAAGCCTTTGAGTTGGAAGAGTGAATTCATTCGCTTTTCAACATCAAGTTATCGATTCGAGCCGTGGCGGAGGAGACATGGCNACACAGGCGACCACAGCCCTGCCGCAGTCCATCGANGAGACGATGGCGCTGCTGGAGGCGCATGACTATCTCGCGGGAACGGCGCTCGCGACGGTGCTGTTTCTGGCGCTCAGAATGAAGCGCCCACTCTTTCTCGAGGGCGAAGCAGGCGTCGGNAAGACCGAGATCGCCAAGGTTCTGGCAAAGGCGCTCGATCGGCCGCTGATCCGGCTGCAATGTTATGAGGGCCTCGACGTCGCCTCGGCCGTCTACGAATGGAACTATCCGGCACAGATGCTGGAAATCCGCCTATCGGAAGCAGCCGGCAAGGTCGATCGAAAACGGATCGAAAGCGATATCTTTTCCGAACGCTTCCTGATCCGCCGCCCGGTCCTGCAGGCAATTTCTTCCAGCGCGGGCCGCGCGCCTGTCTTCCTGATCGACGAGCTTGACCGGACAGATGAGGCCTTCGAGGCGTTCCTTGCTCGAAGTTTTGTCCGATTTTCAGGTCACGATACCGGAACTTGGAACAATCCGGGCGGACGAACCGCCAATCGTCATCATCACCACCAACCGCACCCGTGAGATCCATGACGCGCTCAAGCGACGCTGCCTCTATCATTGGGTCGATTATCCCAAGGCGGCGCAGGAGCTGGAAATCATCCGCCGCAAGGTACCCGGCTGCAACGCGACGCTGTCGCGCGAGGTCATCGCCTATGTGCAGCGGCTGCGGACAATCGACCTCTTCAAGAACCCCGGCGTTGCCGAGACCATAGACTGGGCAACGGCCCTGACGGAGCTCGACCGGCTGGCGCTCGATCCGGAAACGATCGCCGATACGCTCGGAACATTGCTCAAGTATCAGGACGACATCGCCAGGATAGAGGGTGCCGAGGGGCGCAAGCTACTCGCCGAAGTCAAGGCGGAACTGCTGGCGGCGGGCTGACCATGGAGGAGCGGGAGCAGCACAGGGATGGTGCCATTGTCCCGCCGCCAGGGGAAAGCGACGGCCGGCTTGCCGACAACATCGTCTTCTTCGCACGCGCCCTGCGTCGCGCCGGCATCAAGATCGGGCCCGGTGCCATCGCCGATGCCATCGATGCGGTGGCACTGATCGGAATCGGCGGCCGGGATGCGTTTTACGCCGCACTGCAATGCGTCTTCGTGAAGCGCCACGAGGACCAGCCGGTGTTCGACGAAGCCTTTCGGCTGTTCTGGCGCTCGCGCGGCCTCGTCGAGAAGATGATCGCGATGATGTCGCCGCTGGCGCCGGAGCGCGAAAGCGAGCGGCACCAGCGGCGTGCCGGCGAGACACGCGTCAGCGATGCGTTGCTTTCCGGGCACGAAGCGGATCGACCGCCACGTGAGGAACCCGAGATCGATATCGATGCGCGCTTCACGGTTTCGGGCCGCGAGCTCCTGCGTCGGGCCGATTTCGCGCAGATGAGTGCTGCCGAACTTGCCGCGGCGAAACGCGCCCTTGCCGCGCTGACGCTGCCGATGGACCGTGTCGTAACCCGTCGCTTCCGCCCATCGAAGAGGCAGATCCGCATCGACCCGCGCGCCACCATGCGTGACGCGATGCGTTTCGGCGGGGAACTGATCCTGCCGCGGTTCCGGGAGCGGCGTGTGGTGCATCCGCCGCTCGTCGTGCTTGCCGACATCTCGGGCTCGATGAGCCAGTACACCCGCATCTTTCTGCATTTCCTGCATGCGTTGACCGAGGAGCGGCGGCGCGTGCACACCTTCCTGTTCGGCACACGGCTGACCAATGTCTCCCGCCAGTTGCGCAATCGCGATCCGGATGCCGCGATCGACGACTGCGTGGCTGCGGTGAAGGACTGGTCCGGCGGTACGCGCATTGGCGAAACGCTGCATGAATTCAACAGACGCTGGTCGCGGCGCGTGCTCGGACAAGGCGCCATCGTGCTGATGATCACCGATGGCCTGGAGCGTGACGATGTGGGCGACCTTGAAATCGAAATCGATCGACTGCACCGGTCCTGCCGGCGGCTGATCTGGCTCAACCCGCTGCTGCGCTTCGACGGCTTCGAGGCGCGTGCGCGCGGCGTCAGAGCGATGCTGCCGCATGTTGACGAATTCCGGGCGGTGCACAATCTTGAATCGATTGGGGAACTGGTGAAGGCGCTTTCCGGGCAGGGTTCCCGGCAGGCTAACCCGCGGCGGTTCCTCAGATCTTGATCTGTCCGGCGGGAGGGTGGCAACATGCTGGAAGCTGCAAATGTTCTGGATCCGCTCGACATCGCCCAAGCCTGGATGAAGGAAGGGCGTAAGGTGGCGATTGCCACCGTGATCGAAACCTGGGGCTCGGCGCCGCGCCCCGTCGGCAGCCATCTGGTGATCGACGGCGACGGCAATTTTCAGGGCTCGGTTTCCGGCGGCTGCGTCGAAGGCGCCGTCATCACCGAAGCGGCAGATGTCATCGCTTCGGGCGCGCCAAGGATCCTCGATTTCGGCGTTGCGGACGAAACCGCCTGGCGCGTGGGACTTTCCTGCGGCGGCAGGATCCGGGTCCTTGTTGAACGGGTCGAAGGCTAGCGATGGAACGGAGGATTCTTGAAGCACTCAATGCGGCGCGTTCGGCGCGTCGGGCGGTTGTCACTGTCAGCGCTCTAGCCGGCAGCAGCAGCCAGGTCTATCTTGAGGGCGATGATTGTCCGGATGTCTGGCGCGGCCCGGTCGCGCGCGCCCTGCAATCCGGCAAGGCCGGGATCGTGGAGACGGAGCAGGGCTCTTTCTTCCTCAATGTCTACTTGCCGCCGCCACGCATTCTCGTCATCGGCGCCGTGCATATTTCACAGGCCTTGGCCCAGCTGGCGCCCGTTGCCGGTTTCGACATGACGATCATCGATCCGCGTACTGCCTTCGCAACGCCGGAACGTTTCGCAGGCGTCGAGCTCATCGCCGAATGGCCCGAGGATGCCCTGAAACAGAGGCCGCTCGACCGCTTCACCGCCGTGCTGGCCGTCACCCATGATCCGAAAATCGACGACGAACCAATCCGGGTCGCCCTTGCAGCCGGCTGTTTCTACGTCGGCGCGCTCGGCAGCCGGAAAACCCATGCGACACGGGTCGAACGGTTGCGACAGGCCGGTGTTTCCGATGTTGACATAGCCCGCATCCGCGCACCGATCGGCCTCGATATCGGTGCGGCGAGCCCGGCCGAGATCGCCGTCGCCATCCTGGCCGAAATCATCGAGGCGCTACGGCGCCGCGATACCAGCCATGTCAAAGGAGTGATTGCGTGAGGTTCGGGCCGGTCAAGACCAGCGAAGCGGAGGGCGCCATGCTGGCGCATGCGGTCAAGACGGATGAGATCCGGCTGCCGAAGGGCCACCGGCTTTCGCCCGCCGATATCGCCGCCTTGATCGCCTGCGGCACGCTGGAGGTGGTTGTTGCGCGCCTTGACCCCGGCGATCTCATGGAAGACGAGGCCGCAACGCGCATTGCGGCGGCAATTGCACCCGACCACCTGCGCTTCTCTCAGGCGGCAACCGGGCGTGTGAACGTCTACTCTCGGGTTGCCGGCCTCTTCGTCGCGAAGCGCGACACCGTCAACCGATTGAACCGCATCGATCCCGCCATCACGCTCGCCTGCCTTGCCGACCATGTGCCTGTGCAGGCCGGCGACATGGTCGCGACGATCAAGATCATTCCACTCGCCGTGGCCGGCCAACTCGTCGAGGAAGCACAGAAGCTGCTCCGGAGCCATGCCGCCTTCGAAGTAAAACCCTTTTCCGCGCGACGCGCAGCGCTAATAGCAACTCAGTTGCCGACACTGAAACCCCAGGTCATGGACAAGACGAAAACCATCCTGGCGGCTCGCCTGCGGCAATCGGGAAGCGAGCTTGTGACCGAGCGACGCGTCGCACACACGGAAGGCGCGGTCGCCGCGGCAATCGACGAACTCCGGGCCGACCATGACCTGCTGGTGGTCTTCGGTGCTTCCGCTGTCGCCGATCCGGATGATGTGATTCCCGCGGCGGTTCGTCGGGCAGGCGGCGTCGTCGATCATGTCGGCATGCCCGTCGATCCCGGCAATCTTCTCGTTCTTGGCCGTGTCGGCGAGATCCCCGTGATCGGGGCTCCCGGATGCGCCCGCAGCCCGCGCGAGAACGGATTCGACTGGATCCTCGACCGTATCCTCGCCGGCGAGTGGCCGAGCTTCGACGACATAACCGGCCTTGGCGTCGGTGGTTTGCTCGGCGAAATCCCGACCCGGCCGCAGCCGCGCGAAAAAGCAACGGCGTTGCCGTTAGGACCGGTCGAGATCGTCGTTCTGGCCGCCGGCCGCGCCAGCCGGATGGGACCGGACGGCGGGCACAAGCTGCTGGCGACCTTTGACGGCGTGCCGCTGGTTCGCCGCAGCGTCGAGGCAGCGATTGCTGCGGCCCCCGGCGGGGTTGTCGTGGTCACCGGCCACCGCGAGACCGATATCCGCGCTGCGTTGGAGGGTCTGCCCGCGAAGCTCGTCTCGAATCCAGACTACATGTCCGGAATGGCCTCATCTCTGACGATTGGACTTTCGGCCATCAACGAGCGATCCGCGGGCATGTTGGTCATGCTCGCCGACATGCCGGGCGTCAGCAGCGGCGATCTGCGCAGGTTGCTCGATCGTTTTGCGGCCGAAGGCGGCCGCGCCGTCATTCGGGCAACCGCCGATGGGCAACGCGGCAATCCGGTCATCCTGCCGCGGCAAACCTTTTCCGCTGTCCGTCTTTTGGTTGGAGACGTTGGCGCAAGGCACATCATCGAGAAGTGCGGACTGCCGGTCATCGATGTCGAGCTTGGTTCGGCGGCGCGGCTTGATCTCGACACGCCGGAGCAGATTGTGGCTGCCGGCGGTATCCTGGAGGAATGAACGCGTGGACAATGCTGCCATCGAGGAGATGTTCGAGACGCTGGGGCCGGTGACCATCAAGCGGATGTTCGGCGGCAAGGGGATCTATTGCCAGGGCATCATCTTCGCACTCGAGGTGGACGGAGAAATCCTCCTGAAGGGGGACGAGCAGACGGCGCCGACCTTCGAGGCGGCCGGCTCCCGGCAATGGGCCTATGATGGCAAGGGCAAGCCGGTGAAGATGCCCTATTGGAGCATACCGGACGACGCCTTTGACGACCCCGACGAGATGGCGCGCTGGGTGCGGCTTGCCTATGAAGCAGCGTTACGATCGAGAAAATAGAGGATAAACCCGCCAGCGGAGGCAATCCGCGACGACTGCGCCGCTAGAGCATCCCGCTCTCAAGTGGAATCACTGGAGGCGGAAAGATGCTCTATAATCAAAGTGCTAGAGCGTCCTTTGTGCCTTCGCTTGAACGCACGGCGCTCTTGTGCTCCAGCCTGCGCAAGGCATCGACTGCGTCGGCCGTAAAACGTGACAGCGGCTGGGGCAGGGCATCGAGATCGAACCAGCCGAGAGCGGAAAGCTTGTCCGGCTCGGTGAGTTCAGGCTCACCGATAAAGTCCCGGGTCACATAGATCATCGAGATCCAGTGCTGGCGGTCAGCCTCGATCACCTGTTCGCTGAGGCAGAGGAACTCGCTCGAACGGATCTGGAGGCCGCTTTCCTCTTCGGCCTCGCGCCGCGCTGCGGCTTCCGAGCGTTCCATATGATCGACCTTGCCGCCGACGATGTTCCAGTGCTCGGCTTCAGGCGCGTTAACGCGCTTGTAGAGCAGGATCTTGCCGTCGCGCACGATTGCAAGTCCGCAGCCGAGACCCGGAAAATCGATGCCCGGCAGGCCCATAGGTTTAATCAGGCCTTGCCGGCAATCAGCATGAAAGCGGGGATTTCGTCGCCGAAGCCAACGGGCGTCGGGCCGTCATCATAGTCGCGGCGGTGACGGTTGCGGCGATCGCGATTGTCATCGTTGGCCGGGTTCGATGCGCGCACCGGACGATCGGCGCGGTTGTTCTGTCCCTGCTTGTTTTCTGCGCTGCGTGCCGGTTTCACCGATTCCGCCCTTTCCACGACTGTTNCAACTTCGGCCTCACTATCGACACGCACGGTATCGGATTTATGATCGGCGCGAGCCCTCGGGCCGCGNTCCCCATCTTTTTTCCGGTCCTTGCGGCCATCGCGATCGCGACCGCGATCGCGGCGACCGCTGTCGTGGCTTTCCATCGGCTCGGGCAAATTGGAAAGGTCGCCGTTCAGCCATTCGACCTTCTGGCCGATCAGCTTCTCGATCGCATCGGAGAACTTCGTGTCGCGCTTGGTCACAAGCGTGAAGGAGGCGCCAGAGCGACCGGCACGGCCGGTGCGGCCGATCCGGTGAACATAGTCTTCCGCATGGATCGGAACGTCGAAGTTGAAGACATGGCTGACATCGGGGATGTCGAGGCCGCGGGCAGCAACATCGGATGCAACGAGCAGCGTGATATTGTTGTCCTTGAAGCCGGCAAGCATGGCCATGCGCGAGCGCTGGTCCATGTCACCATGCAGGGCGCCGACCGAGAAGCCATGACGCTCGAGCGACCGAAAGAGGTCGGCGACATCCTTCTTGCGGTTGCAGAAGATGATGGCGTTCTTCAGATCGTCCTGGGCGCGAATCAGATCGCGCAGCACCGCGCGCTTTTCGTAATCCTTGGCGTGCGCCGCGACGAAGCGCTGTGTCACCGTCTGTGCCGTGGAGGCCGGGCGGGCGACTTCGACGCGCTCCGGGTTCTGCAGGAAGCGATCGGCGAGCTTCTGGATTTCCGGCGGCATGGTCGCCGAGAAGAACAGAGTCTGACGCGTGAACGGGATCATCTTGGCGATGCGTTCGATGTCGGGAATGAAGCCCATGTCGAGCATGCGGTCGGCTTCGTCGATGACCAGGATCTCGACGCCGGTCATCAGCAGCTTGCCGCGCTCGAAGTGATCAAGCAGGCGGCCGGGCGTGCAGATCAGAACGTCTGCGCCGCGCTCGAGCTTGCGATCCTGCTCATCGAACGAAACGCCGCCGATCAGAAGCGCGATGTTGAGCTTGTGGTTCTTGCCGTACTTGTCGAAGTTCTCCGCGACCTGGGCGGCGAGTTCGCGCGTCGGCTCCAGGATGAGCGTGCGCGGCATGCGGGCGCGNGCGCGGCCCTTTTCCAGCAGCGTCAACATCGGCAGCACGAACGAAGCGGTCTTACCCGTTCCCGTCTGGGCGATGCCCAGAATGTCACGACGCTGCAGGGCCGGCGGAATGGCGCCAGCCTGGATCGGGGTCGGGATTGTGTAGCCCGCATCGGTGACAGCGGAGAGAACTTTTTGGCTCAGGCCAAGGTCAGCAAAATTGGTCAAAGGGAAATCTGTTTCCGTTCCGGTTCAATAGAACACTGATCGATCGATGGAAAACGCACGAGACGTGGCCGCGCTCATAAGCTGAACGTCGCTGAAAGTCAAGAAATCCAGCACGTTGAAGCAGCAAAAGGTAAATAGTGGCGAATCTGTCGCATTTCTTGTCAAGCCGCGCAAGACCTGGAGACAGCCAAACGACCCGTCAGTTCATGTAGGAGGCGAGCTTCCGGCTGGCATCGAGAAAGCGCATGGGATCCACCGCCTCGCCATTCAGGCGGATTTCATAATGAAGGTGCGGACCGGTGGAACGACCCGTATTGCCGGACTTGGCAATGACTTCACCTTCCGTCACCTGGTCGCCAACCTTCACCAGAACGGCGGAAAGGTGGGCGTATCGGCTCGACACGCCGTTTCCGTGGTCGATTTCGACCATGTTCCCGTAGCCGCCGGTCAGGCCGGCATTCGTCACGGTGCCGGGCGCGGCCGCGCGAATGCGCGTGCCGACCGTCGCGCGGAAGTCGATGCCGGCATGGAGCGCCAGGCGACCGAGGAACGGATCAAGACGGTTGCCGAAGTCGCTGGTGATGTCGCTCGCCGGAGACGGGTTGCCGAACGGCAGCGCGCGGACCTGCGCCCGCGTCCGTTCCAGTTCCAGAAGAGCCGTATCGAGAGCCGCCAGCGACTGGCCGAACTCGTCATCATTCGCCGGTTCGACGAACGGGCCGCCAATGGCGCTATCGACAGAGTCAGACGTCGCGACGGGGACCATTGCTGCGACATCGCCGACCGGCAGGTCGACGCCGGTCCGACCGACGATCGAGCGAATCGCATCCGACGTCTTTGCAGCACCATCCGTCAGTTGTTTCAGTCGCGCCATTTGTTCGAGTTCGACGTCCTTCAGCGACAGCGTCACTTTGGAGAATATCCGGTCGGCACGGTCCGAGGTCGATTCGGCCGCATCCGGTGCGGCATAGGCGAGGGGAGCGGGACGAATTGCACCGGTGACCGACGCGTGTTCAGACCCATCAGCTTCTCGATCGCCTTTACGCCGCCGCTGCTGGCATCGGCCCGTTTCTCATAGGCGAGGGGTTCGATCTCCGGGGCCTCCCGTTGCTTTCCGTCGTCAGGCCGGAGCTTTCGGCCCTTTCGACCAGGGCGCCGAGCTTTCCGTTGCGCGAGGTCAGNGCCATCTGCTGGCGCAGCAGCTTCTCGACCTTTTCTTCGACCACCTGCTGGTCGAGCAGTTGCCGGCTGGTGACGCGATCGACCTGCGCTCTCAATGCCGTGATTCGATCCTCGTATTCGTGCTGCATNCGCGCCTGGCGGGCGATCGTGCCNCCNATGAGATCGTCGCGCAGGACCAGATAGGATGTGGCCGCGAGATAGCCGATGCTGCAGACGCCGGCGAAGGATACGGCGATTGCCGCCATCCAGGGACGAACCGTCATGTGGCGAACCTTGTCGCCACTTGCCAGTATCAGAACGTGATTTTCCTTACGTTTTCCGAAGGCACGATTTGCCGAACGTCCAGACACCCGTTCTCTCCCGCCATGTGCGCGTTGCCTCGCATCACCTGCGGATCATTACACTTCGTTAGGGTTAACAATTGGTAAGGATGATTGCGGTTGCGTGATGCGGCTATCGGTTGGTCGAGGCGGTCATCGAGCGATAAAAGGACGGCGTCAGGCCTGCCTCGGCGCGGGCAATGTCGTTGAACGGTGCCTTCAATGGTCCGCGAAAATTGGCGCGCACCAGCGCCTGGAAGGTCACCGCGGGATCCTTCTTCTCGCGGGCGCAGAGGAAACGGAACCATTTGGCACCGACGGCAACATGGCCTTTCTCGTCTTCGTAGATCACATCCAGAACGGCGGCGCTCTCGACGTCGCCGGTTTCGCGCATCTTGGCCTGAAGGGCCGGCGTCACATCGAGACCGCGCGCTTCGAGAATGAGCGGCACCACGGCAAGGCGGGCCGTCAGGTCGTTGCGGGTATCGTGCGCCGCTTGCCAGAGCCCGTCATGGGCAGGCAGGTCGCCATAGTCTGCACCGAGATCGTTCAGCCGCTGCCGGACCAGCCGGAAGTGCTTGGCCTCCTCGAAGGCGACGCGCATCCAGCCGTCAAAGAAGGAATTGGGCACCGGCTCGGTCGCAAAGCGGGCGACGATATCGAGGGCCAGGTCGACGGCGTTCAACTCGATATGGGCGATCGAGTGCAGCAAGGCGATGCGGCCCTTGAGGGAACCGAGCGACCGCCGCTTCACCTGCGTCGGCGGTGTCAGTACGGGCTTGTCCGGCCGCCCGGGGCGAACCGGAACGGGTCGGTCGAGCGGCGAGCGCAGCGACAGCGTGCGGCGCTGCCAGCGCCGTGCCGTTTCTTGCGCAAGCGCCGTCTTGACCTCGAGGTCGGCGGCGCGAATCGCTTCGACTGCGCCGCCCCGCAGGCTGTGAAACACGGGCAATTCGGTCATGGGTTTCCTCAGAGGGCCTTTGCGGCGGCCAGGACCTCCTGGGCGTGACCGTCGACCTTCACCTTTTCCCATACCCTGACGACGACGCCGTCGGCGCCGATCAGGAAGGTGCTGCGTTCGACGCCCATGTACTTGCGGCCGTACATCATTTTCTCAACCCAGACGCCGTAGGCAGTCACCACCGCCTTTTCCTCGTCGGCAGCGAGCGTCACTGTGAGGTTGTGCTTCTTGGCGAAGCGATCGTGCTTTTTCACCGAATCGGGGGAGAGGCCGATCAGCGTTATGCCGGCTGCGGCAAACTCTTCGGCAAGTTCGGAGAACGAGATCGCCTCCAGCGTGCAGGCCTGCGTATCGTCCTTCGGATAGAAAAACAGCACGACGGGGCGGCCGCGAAAGGCGGAAAGCGAGATCGTGCCGCCGCCATCGCGCGGCAGGGTGAAGTCGGGAGCGACATCTCCGGGAGCGGGTCTTGCCATGATTAAACCTTCCTTCTGCCAAGTTTTGCAGACAATCGGACGCTACTGCATGTGGCCCTTGATCGTTGCCGATCAATGCGAAATCTGCGGCAACTCAAAGTTCTACAGCGACTTCTGCGCGCCTCTTAAGGCACGCCGCGCTGTAGGGCATATCGAAATTCGTCGACTGCCGTCCAGCGCATTTGTGCTAGATTCGACAGGTTTCGGACGGCGTCAGCCGCTACGAAACGTTGCAGTCGCTCGCCCGCGCGATTCCCGTTGAGGGTGGTGGCTTTCCACAGCATGGTCCCGCGTCTCATGGTGACTCTGCACGACGACATGTGGTCTACAGGAAACGAGAACCAGCCGTCCGCAACGATTGAAAAGAAGGCACGGCGAAAAAGCTCGTATCGAACGGAGGACGTCCGCGCTAATGAGTGAGATCCGCGGCGAAAAAGTCGGCTTTCGCAAGAAAGACATCGTCGCGCTGCATGCGTTGCCTTCGGCGCAGGCTCACGATCCCATGATCGTGCACGCACCACGCAAGCGCGCCCTGCTGCGTCTCTGTGCCAAGATTGCCCTGTCCATATCCCTGCTCGCCCTCATCATAGGGGCGATCCTCGTGACCGTGATCGAAAGCGGCATGATGGACAGCACGCTGAACGCGCGTGCCCGGACGGCCCTCAATGCTGCGCTCGGAGACGCCTACCGCGCCGACGTCGGCAGCACGGTCGTGCGCGTGACGGCAAGCGGCGCGATTGCGCTCAAGGCCCGCGAGGTGGCGCTCAGCGAAGCGGCATCCGGCCAACCCGTCGCGAAGCTTCGCTCGATCTCGATCGCACTCGACCCATTGGCGCTGATGACCGGCCGCATCGCCGTCTCCAGCCTTGAAGCGGAAGGCGGCGATTTCGATACCGGGCTCCTTCCTCGGGGCGAGCCGCTCGATCTCACCAAGATCCGTATCGCCGATGTCGGCGATGCGCTCGAGGCCCTGTTCTCCCATGTCGACCGCATGTCGCAGATGGCGGCCGGGCGGGGCAGCCAGACCGTAACACTCTCCGACTTCAGTTTTTCCGTCGTCGGCGCCCGCAACCGCGTCGTTCCGGTCGTCGCCTCCGCACTCGAATTCAACCGGGATGCCAGCGGTTCGATGAGCGTCAAGGGCAGCGCCACCGTCGATGGTGTCGAGGTCGATATCACCGCCGACGCGCTTGGCCAGAGAGGGCATGTGACCGGCTTTGATGCGGCGATCACCAATCTGCCTCTCGCGCCGTTCTTCTACCACGGCAAGTCGGGTGCGGAGCAGGCCTTTGGCATCGACGCGACGGCAGGGCTGACGTTGAACGCGACGCGGGCAGTCGGGGAGGCGAAGCCGGATCTGCGCGTGGCAGTGCGCACCTCCAAGGGCACCTTCCATGCCGGCGGCCTCGTCTCGACGCTCAATCCGTCGCAAATGGACATCGCCTATGATTTCGGGCGCTCCGCGGTCGAGATCCTGCCATCGGTCGTCAAGATCGGCCGCTCGACCTTTCCGTTCACCGGCGCGGTCATCGACCTCGACAAACTTGCCGGCGCCACGGACAATGGCTTCGCGATCGATCTCCTCCTGAAGAACGCAAGCTCGGCCCCGGAAGACGTCACCGATCAGCCGCTGACCTTCGATGCCAAGGCAAGCGGCCGGTTCACCGCAGACACCCACCGGTTGATCTTCGATCAGCTCGCCGTGTCGAGCCCGCTTGGCTCGATGTATGGCTCGCTTTCGGTCGCCTTCGGCAAGACCTCGCCGCAGATCAGCTTTGCCGCCGTCAGCGACCGCATGGAGGCGACGGCCGTCAAGCAGTTGTGGCCGTGGTGGATCGCCAAGGGCGCTCGCCGTTGGGCGATCGGCAACCTCTTCGGCGGCATAGTCACCAATGCGCGCATCGAAGTGTCAGTTGCCGAAGGCCGGATTGCCAACAACGAAGGGGAGTTGAAGCTCAACGAACAGGAGCTCAACATCAACTTCGACATCGACGACACCCGCATCAACATAACCGGCGAGATACCGCCGCTGCGCGACACCTCCGGCAAGTTCAAGCTGAGCGGCCAGCGCATGACGGTTGAGATCGGGCAGGGCACCGCCTATTTCCCGTCGGGACGGTCCGTGGCGCTCAACGGCGGCGACTTCATCCTCCCCGATGTCTACACCAAGCCGCTGATGGCGGAGATGAAGATCGAGGTTGGAGGTGCTGCGGATGCGATTGCCGAACTCGTCACCTACAAACCGATCCAGGCACTGCAAAAGACGTCGCTGCTGCCGGAGGACTTCAGCGGTCCTCTCACCGCGCTTGTCGGTGCGCGCTTCGGCCTGATCTCGGACCAGCGCCCGCCCAAGCCGCTGTGGCAGGTGGAGATGCAACTGGACAAGGTCAGCGTCAACAGGGCGTTCTATGGCCGGCCGGTATCCGACCTCGTCGGAACGTTCCGGGTCGACAATCAGCAGGCCGTGCTCGATGCCGACGCGCAACTGGAGGGCGCCAAGGTCAGCATTGCGTTGACGGAACCGGTCGATAGCGATTCGAAGGTCAAGCGCTCGCGTGAGATTTCAGGCACCTTGGACCAGGGTGTCTGGCAGAAGCTGGCGCCGGGCCTGTCGAAGATCGTCTCCGGACCGATCAGTGCCGACGTGACGATTGGCGATCAGGATCGGGTAGAGGCGAAGATCGGGCTCGCAAAGGCCGCTCTGTCCTTGCCGTGGATCGGCTGGAGCAAAGGAGCCGGCATTCCGGCGGAGGCGCGTTTCACGGCGAGCAAGTCNAATGACACCGTCGTCATCTCCGATTTTGCCGTCGCCGGAGACGGTTTCGGTGCACGGGGTGATCTGCAGGTGGACGGNGGCGGACTGGTCTCCGCCCGCCTCGACAACGTCCGNCTGGCCCAGGGCGACGACTTCAAGGTTTCGGTCGACCGCGGCAAGGGGGGCTATACGGCCACGCTCAGCGGCGCCGCTGCAGACATCAGGCCGATCCTCGCGCAGATGAAGGCGGGAAGCGACCAGAGCCAGGGCGGCGGCGACGACATCACCATCAAGGCCCAGCTCGATCGCGTCACTGGCTTCAACGGCGAATCCCTGTCGAATGTGAACCTGGTCTATGCCGAACGCGGCAGCCAGATCGAGGACGTCAATCTTTCGGCTGTCACCGGCAGCGGTCAGGCACTTGTCGCCCGGATNGCCAAGGCCGGCGCCGATAATACGCTTGAGCTGACCNCAGGCGACGCCGGCGCGCTGGCNCGCTTTGCCGATATCTACCAGAACATGCGCGGCGGCCTGCTCAATCTCAAACTGCGCGATCGTGGCGGGCGTTCCTGGCGCGGGAGCGTCGACATCCGCAAGTTCCAGCTCGTCGGNGAACAACGCCTGCAATCGATGGTGTCGACGCCAACAGGCGCCGACGGGCGAAGCCTCAACCAGGCCGTCCGCCGCGACATCGACGTGAGCTCGGCCCGCTTCGAGCGCGGTTTCGCCCAGCTCGCGCTCGACCGCGGCGCGATCCGCGTCGATGGCGGCGTGTTGCGCGGCACCGACGTCGGCGCGACCTTCCAGGGGACGGTGCGCGATAACAACGGCATCATGGATATGACCGGCACCTTCATGCCGGCCTATGGCTTGAACCGTATCTTTGGCGAATTGCCGCTGATCGGTGTTCTGCTTGGCAATGGCCGCGATCGTGGCCTGCTCGGCATCACCTTCAAGCTCAACGGCCCCTTCAATCAGCCGAAGCTGACGGTCAATCCCCTGTCGATCATCGCGCCGGGCGTCTTCCGCAGCATCTTCGAGTTCCAATGAAAAAGGCCGGCGCGAAGGCCGGCCTCAGTCGTCTATTCGTTGTGGCTCGGCTTAGGCCGGGCGCACGAGGATGTGCTTCTTCTTGCCGAGCGACAGCTTGACGACATTATCGGCGGTGACGTCACCGATGCCGATCAGGCGGCGCTCGTCGCTGACCGCCTCGTCGTTGATCCTGACGGCACCGCCCTGGACATGGCGACGGGCTTCGCCGTTAGAAGCGGCGAGGCCGGCGCGCACGATCAGCGTCAAAAGCCCGAGGCCGGCTTCGAGCTCGGCGGTCGGGATTTCGACCGAAGGCAGGTTGTC
>Ga0055536_1001091_pt1 | contig 17072 bp, 22 predicted proteins | sample AraplaCvi_mLB_r2_FD_55037 | JGI IMG/M metagenome (GOLD analysis project Ga0055536, IMG submission 55037) | Arabidopsis root microbial communities from North Carolina, USA - plate scrape MF_Cvi_mLB_r2 | ecosystem: Host-associated > Plants > Roots > Endosphere | place: USA: North Carolina...
CGTGCTTTTTTTTGCGTCTAAAAATGGCGAAAAGAAAACAAAAACATAAGGAGGATTAATAAAAAATGGCAATCACAACGTGATTGTAAAAGGGAGCAATCTATCGATTGCTTGCAGCGTTTAGCTGCATATTTGGATTTGTAAGCAAATCCTTTTGCGCTCCCAGCGCAAAAACGGGCGGAGATTTTATGGCGCACTCCGATAACAAAGCGCGGAAAGTTGAAGTATGCACCTTGATAATTGAATACATATCGGAACACAAATGCATCCGACACCTTAGGAGGTCTGTTGGCGCAGCCAGCGGATTTCCTAAGGTGGAGTGCCCGAGCAAAGCGAGGGAAAAATGACATTGCAGTTTAAAAGAAGGGGGGGGGAGAAATGGCAAGACGAGGACGCACGTCGATTGTGCGTGAGGTAAAAGAATCGTTACAAGCAATAGATAAAATTGGGGAATCCAAGCGTGAGGCGATGAAGGTTGGAACAAACGGTATTCATTCAAAAAAACAAATGGCCAATACAATGTCAGATGCTCAAAACTTTGTAAAATGGTGCCGTAGTGAGCATGGAGTAAAGTCAATTAATGAATTGAATGAAGTGCATTATGTGTCCTACCTTGCTTATTTGAGTGAGAAGGAAGTTTCTCAAGGACACAGGGTGAATGTTGAAACGTCTCTTCGCCTGCTCGAAAAGGGGTTTAAAGAGCGTTCTAAGCGCTTTGAAGATAATACGCCTACTTTGATAAGGTTTTGTCCAGAGAAACGTTTAGAAACGCCTTTAAGGGGCTCTGACGCCAAAAATCGATCTTATACTGATGCTGAAATGCAATTAATTCGGGAGAAATGTTCAGATGAAGTAACGAAAGCTGTTGATTTGATGCGAGAAATGGGATTGCGAGTTAAAGAAGCTGTAAACGTGCGAGTAGAACATTTTGTTCCTAATGACATAGGTACTGGTTGGTGTTTAAACATTGAAAAAGGTACGGGGATTACAAAAGGTGGTCGTTTCAGACAGGTGAATGTACCACAAAGTTTAGAGCAACGACTGGAAAGCTGGATGGCGAACAAATCTCCTGAAGAGCAAATAGTGAATGTGTCTTATTCTACGGTGAGAGATGGTGTAAATGCTGCATGCAAACGAGGAGAAATTGAGCAAGCTGGTCGTGGGTGTCATGGTTTTAGGCATGCATATGCACGTGAGCGTATGAATCAGTTAATGACCAGTGAGCAGAAACAAATGATAAGTCGTGTATTGGAAAATAGAAAAATGGGGCGTGTGGCAGACTACGGTATTCTGAGAGAGCATGATAAGCAATTATATGCAGAAGCCAAAAAAGCGATGGATCAAATTCACTCAGAACTGGGGCATGGCAAGAATCGTTGGGTATTGGCTATGCGTTACATGAGTGATTAAGGGATATGAGGTCTTTAAAAAGTTAACATAGGTTGATCTAAATAAAAAAAGGCTAACTTTTAGTTAGCCTAAAACAATTTATTCTTATATTTTCTACCAAAGGAATCCTAAAGTTTATAATTTTGATTTTTCTCCTCTTCCATAAGTTCAAAAAAGGATGGTATCTGCTTAAAATCTTTTTCTTTAATCGCTGTTAGCACCATTAAAATGAGGTCTTGTTCTAAATCCTCTCGATTTTGCGGATTAGTTTGTCTCAAAACAGATTTAATTTTAGGTTTCAACATTTCAATTACTTCTTCTTCGAATCTTTGAACAATCAATTCACTCATCAGCATCACTTCCTAAAATTGTATGTATTCTTGTCGGATTTTTTTTAATGCTTTATTTTTAGTTTTATTAATAGCTTGTTTCGTAACACTTAACTGTGTAGCTACTGTATCTTCAGTTAAACCCTTAACGTAAATTGAATACAAAATTTCTTTCTGTTTTAAACTCAAATTAGACACAATTTTATAAAGTGTTTTATCTTCAAAGAGATTCTCCATTTTCCTAAAATCTATGGAAATAACATTCTCGAAATAATTGTCATTTCTTTCTGATTTAATCAAATCAAGAGGGCTTGTATTACTATCATCAAAATCTTTATCCAAGATCAAAGGATTTTTTTTAGAAATTTTTCGGATTTTCTTGTCAAATCTCTGTGATTCGAAATGGAGGATTTTTGAGAAGTAACTAAATATCTGAATCTTTTTCACATGAATTTTGAAGTGTTTTTCGATGAGTTCTTTTTTCTCGGGCGTTGAATTTTCTAAGTAACTGCAATAAAGTTTACTTATTTTTTCATCTTCCAAAAATGTTTCTAATAAGCGATTTTGCATCCAAAACCCCTCCTCTATGAAAGGAACGTATGTTCTTATTATACCAAAAAAGAGAATGTTTTCCTCAATATTTTCCTTAATTATTATTTTTTTCTTTTTGTAGTAATAACTGAACAGCACTTGTATAGTTATTTACTGCCTCTGTTAATAAACCAAGTGATTTATCAAATTTCCAAAAAATAAGTAGAAACGCTACAATCGGGAAGCCTACTGTTGAAATTGCTTGAATTATTTCCTGCATCTTAACACCTCGATTCTGAGTTTTTCTTTATAGTAAATAAAGGGATATTTATAGAGAAAAAAACAACCTTAAAGATAAAAAAAATAAAAGGCAGTAATGACGATTAACCTTTGTCATTACTGCCTTTTTCAACCACACTCCTTTGGATTGTGGCGACAAACCGAACAAAATCTATCAGTGTCGGTAATTACTTTACAATATAGTCAAAAAACATGTGTTCACCGATTGAGATTTTTGAATGGATCTCAACCGTACTTCCGCCTGGGAATTTATAGTATAATTTTCCGTTTTGAGTGTAACTTAGTTCTGCAAATCTTTTGTTAGTATTATAGAAACACTTACTAGCGATCGGATTTGCGAAACCGTTTAAGTTTGAAGCCAAGTTGACGATATTTTTCCAAACAGCACTGCTTGTGTCAGGTTTTAGACAGTGAGCCAAGTTTGGATCATTGGCGTTAAAGCAACTGAAAGCATATGGAGCGAGTACTACAGCTTCAATCGAGTTGAGATTTTTAAATTCATTATACGTTTTATTGTTTTTGCGATTTTGAATGACATGAGCAACACCTACACGAGATGTGGAATCACCTCGAGTTTCCCCATATAGAGTTCTAGCCAATAGATCGACGCTATCACGTCCGTAAAGTTGAGATTTTGAAGTTAGTGGTTCACCAATTGCCATAAATATTACCTCCATTAAATTTTTATTCGTCTTTGTGACGTTCTCTATATAAAGGTAAAGGAGTATTTAATTTGACAACCACTCTTCGATTTTATTTAAATCAACCATGAAAATTGAAAAAAGAGTAGCTAAATGCTACTCTTTTTTATTTGGTTCACTTTCTTTTTCTATCATCGAAAACGTGCTGCAACTTAACTATTCTTAAGCTTAAGTTTCTTATTTTTAAAGAATTTCACAATCAAAACGATGATAATTGTCCAAAAAGCAAAAAAACCTACTGTAAAAAAAACATCAAGGTAATTCACACTCATCGCTATTACCTCCTTTAAATATAAATGTTATCTAAAATGATACTTTATAAGTAACATCTTTTTTATATGCAATTCCTTGACCACCTATAGTTGCACCATAAGCTTTTGTCCCATAAACATAAGCTGTGCCGCCTGTTTTGGATTTATTTAAAACATAATCAGTACTGTTTTCAGTATAAGCTATTGGAAATCCAATACCAGTTTGAGAACTCCATACAACAACCTTAGTAACAATCCCTTTAGAATCACGTGTTACTTTCGCATATGCAGTAATTGTAGATACGCCCGTAAATTCGGATTTTTCATAAGTCTTTGTACCAGCTTTAGATGCGGCTGCTGCAAACATCATTGGACTTGATTGTTCTGCAACAACTTCTTCTTCTACAGCAACTTCTTGTTTTTCTTCATTCTTTAAAAATTCTTCAAATTCTTCTATTGAAGAAAAATTTAATGTAGAATCATTTTCTTGCTGCTCATTTATAAGTTTAACATCTGTAAGATTATATTGTTGAGATAATGTTTCTAGATCTTCATTAGTAACATCTTTAGCAGATGCTTTTTCGGTTGAAAAAGTAAATAAAAATAAAACAGTAAATAAAGTTAAAAAAGAATATAAATATTTTTTCATGTTAGATAAAACACTCCTGTGAAGTTATATTATTTAAATTATGCTATTTCTCCTTTGCTATATTTTCCATATATATAATACTCATACAAAAATTAATAATTCAACCTATTATGTAAATAATGTTATATTAATGTAAAATTTATGAAATTAACTTGAAGTATTACAGAAATTTCATACATGCTACAGCCAGTAAAACAGCTGAAAAATGCTGTCAACTAATGTATAAAATCTTGCATACACAATAACTAGTGATTCAATCAAAAAGCCAGTAACGACAAGGGGTTATCCGTTGTTGTAGAGCCGTTTTGTAGGGGGGGCACGAAATGGTCTTTAAATAGATGGGTGAGGAGCAGTCCTTCTAGGTTTGGTATTCCAGTAGACAAGCAGAATTTATTTCTGCTTTTTTGTGTGTAAAATTTTTTTTTTGGAAAAGGTTGCTAAATCGAATCAAAATTTCCCTTTATAGAGTGTTAGATGGTTAACCAACTCTATCAACAATAAAAAACAATATTGGAGGAATTTTATTATGGCATCACCAATTTATGGAGTTCAAAAAAGTGAAGGAAGTCCTTCTACATCAACATTTACAAAAGCACAAGTATTACAGCTTGAGACTGCAATTGGTAAGTCAGTAGACTTTTTAACAACTAAAAAAACAGCGTCTCAAATTGAATCATCTTTATCGGGTGCAGACCAAATTGCATCTAATGCGGTAGTCTTTGGTTTTGGAGACGCTAAAACAGTTGGGGAACGTTTCCAACTTGTTTGGAACGAAACAAGCATAAAAGATAACCTTAAAAAAGGGGCAACTACGGCTAATAAAAATATCTCAGGTGTTTTTGAAAAGATGATGGCTAATGGGTACAAAACTGTTAAATTAACGATTTCTAATAAAGAAGCCTACAACCTAGCATCGAAACGTACTATTTTGAAGGTCATTGATTCTGTAAAGGTCGGTACGTACAGTAAATAATATTTGTACAAATAAAAAACCTGCTTGTATAACAGCAGGTTTTTTTTGTTATTGAGTGATAGCTCTTTAAATAGATGGGTGTTTTTATGCAAGATTTTATACATGATTTTGCGTTGTTATTATGCTTTTAATGGGGTTTTAACGAGGATGTATAAAAAACTGCATACGGATTTTTATATTATTTTTATAGGATGCTTTTAAGGACGGGCTTTGTTGTGGTTCGATAACTTCCTAAATCAGTTGTTATGTCAACTCGATTTGTATGGGATTGTATAAGTAGTATCACCCTTATTGGGGAAATAAAGCCATCCGAAACGGATGGCTTTTTACTATTATCTTTTTAGAAAAGAATGTATACCTACTATGAGTGTAACAATAGGAAAAACAAACCATAGAGAACTTCTTTCAAAAATATATTTAAATTCTGGTATAAATACAAGATTCTTAGAGATATACATAAACATAAAAAAAGAACTTATTAATAAAATAGATTCTGGAGCATTTATAACTTTCTTCTTTTTCTCCATTATAGTAACCTCCTCTTTGTTATAACTTCCATCTATTAACTGAAAATGTCAATACGAACATAAAACTACTAATATATGGTATTATAAATTTGATCATAAAAAAAGGGGTGTTAAAATGAAAAAGTTTAAAGTTTTATTGTTTTTTCTAAGCGCTTTCATAATTCTATCCTTCAATAATTATGAAGCATCAGCTACAGAGGACAGTTCAAACGATGACTCATCTAGTATTGATTATGACAACAATTTGCAAATTACAGAAAGCGATGGTTCAATAATCTTTTTTGACAATCAAGAAGATATGGACGCTCATTTGGATTATATGAACTCAATCAATGAAAATCCGGGGATTGCTCCAATGGCAATTGGAGAAACATTAGTAGGTACTCAAAATAAGAAGATGCAATTCCTTGGATACTCAAAATTCACTCCATCTTGGACATATGCAAATTCTTATCAGTTAGTAAATAACCAATCAGAAACTTTCTCTTCGAAAGTGAACACTGATTGGGGAGATGTTGGCGTATCATTCTCTAAATCATATGGTGTTAATACTACTATACCAGCAAATTCAAAAAAACTTAGCCGTTTAGGTGGCTATGCAGATATAAAAGTAGAAAGATATCGTGTAAGTCTTCCTAATGTTAGTAGCTCGTATTATAAAAACGTAGCGAAAACTACAGCTACTTACGTGATAGTAAAATACAAATAAACAAAAAAGAGCAACAATAATTGTTGCTCTTTTTATTTTGGCGGTAGCCAAACATAATCAGCTCTTTTGTTTGCTTTAGTAAAAATACGGAGCATTGCTCACTCTCAGGAAAATATGGTCATCAATTAAAGTTCCCTCAGACAAAGTGAAAATTGAGTGTACGGGTACTTTATCATTTCGATTTGTCTGAAGGTGCTTTTTTATTCATGTACTTATCGATCAAACCACATTTTTCTCAACTTTAAATTTTTCACACAAAACTTTTTAAATTAGGTTGTCATTTGGATTTCAGATCTCCCTTTACTGTGTTAGGTATAGTATTATGAGTTAGCTAATAAAAACTAATAAAAACTAATATATTAGAAACTATTAGGAGAGTGAATAGTATGTCGGAGCTGACAAAAGACAACAAAGTTTCAGAGCTTATTGCTAGTAAAAGAGCATTAAAAGAGCTTAGAAAGATTTTAAATACACGTGATACAACCATACGAGAAGTATTTAATTCATTAGGGTACTTTTATAATAAATCCCAACATGAATGGCAACGTGACGCTGATTTTCCTGATAAGGATATGACGTTTAATGAAGCATTGGCACAGTTAAAAGCAGCAGCAGCAAAGCAAACTCCTAAAGCTAATAAAAAACTAATAAAAGTTAATAAAGACCTAATAGAAACTAATAAAGAAGTAGCCGTCACCACTCCTAATAATGAACTAATAGAAACTAATAGTCAGCAAAATATAGAGGTTTTGAACGCTATTGGTCTGTCAGAAACCGAGTTTCATGTGTTAAAAAAAATGATTCAGGAGCGAATTCAGCAAGAGGATCCGCATGACCAGTTACCAATTTTTAATGAGATTTCGAAGTTAAATACGAGAAGCAGAAAAAATAAAACGTATTATATTTCAGAGGAGTTAGTGGCAGAAGTAGACTGTGTGGCAGATGAGTTAAACATAAAAAAATCGCAGTTAGTCGAGGTTGCACTACTAGAATTTTTCAAACGTCATGGCTCTATTCAATAAATAACTAATAGAAACTAATAAACGTAGAACATATTTACAGGTTTCTAACTCAAGAGTATGTTAGAAATAACCACCTATTACTTTAATAATATTTTTTGTAACAAAAATAGCCTTTTCATATGTGGAAAAATATCACATATGAAAAGGCTATTATTTTATTATTTTGATGGTTTTGGTGTTTTTCCAGCTCCATACCATGTTCCACTTTTAGATTTAGCCCATCCATAAATATAGTCAGTTTTAATTTTACTTTCTACAGTAGACCATGCTACATCTTTTGAAACATCTTTTCCATTTCCTGCCTTGGCATCTACATAAGCCAGCACATTATTATTGCCTGGCTCACTTCCATCACCTGTCCATGCAACTTGTTGATAATTGGTAGGAGTAAAAGGGTTACCTAAACCTATAATTCCAAGTGTCAATGTATTACCGCTCAAATAAGCAGTCGTATTAGCTATGCTTTGAGCAACTGGCTTGATATAAAATGTTGAGGGATCTTTAATATTTTTATTTAAATTATTACTTTCTGCAGCATATGTATTACCAGCTCCAGCAAACATGATACCAATTGAAAGTGCGCCAACTGCTAATTTTTTAAACATATAATCGTCTCCTAAAAAAAATATTTTTGAACAGTTAAATTATAGAATACAAGGAATTTTTTTGCAAATCATTATTTTTTTGTAAACAGTTGATTTTTTACGATAGTTTGATTGGATGATGACGAAATGGCAAACGGTCTGTTATGTTACGGAATGAAAGAAAGAGTAAAGGAGTAGCAAATGTTACTCCTTTTTCTTTTCGGATCGGTGTATTATATTTATATAATAACATTAATTTTCCAATTATGGAAAAGGTATTGTCTTTATGAAAAAGGAAATTGCTATTTTTAGTTTGAGTATTTCATTTATTTTGGGAATTCCATTTCAATGGGTTCGATATAAAGGGGAAGAAGGAGTATACATATTTATAGGTTTCTAACCCTAGGGTATGGTAGGAATAACCAATTAAAAAGCGTTTTGTATCGTTAATACAGCGATGAAAACGGCTTTTTTATTCCAAAGGAGCATCTATCTACTATGATAAATAGACTAAAAACTACACCAGAACGAGCAGTTCAAACTTTTATTGCATACGGCAGTCGAAAAGGAAGTCGACAACTCCAAAAAGAACGTCTTCAACAATTAGAAGAAGTACTTGCAACACAAGGGATTTATCCGGGTGGTAAAGTACATAGTGTGTTAGAAAAATTGATTTATGACCTTACATACAACGGCATTATAAAAGTAAACCGAAAACATCTGAGTGAAAAATTAGACGTTGGATTAAATACAATCTCAACAGCTTTCAAGTATATGGAGCAATCAAAGCTATTTATTCTTTCTAGAAACAGATCAAGAACGAATAATAGTGGATGTCGTGTCATTACTGATGTACAACACGTTAATTTTGAAAGTATTTTAAGTGAGGTTTACCATCTTACGGCAGATGAAATAGTCATCCTTAAAGGGGAATTTTAAACAAACAATCATTTGGTGCATAAAAAAAAGTTTTGTAAAGCTGTGTATAGAACAAGCATGGAAGCTGAAAATCTGCACAATTTTAAGGCGATATAAGGTACTGAACTTACTAAATTATCCAACGGGAATTTAGTACAATATATCGTAAAGCTTACTGCCATCTATATTAAACTATAAAAATGTCACTTGTGTTTTATTAGAAGTTATAAGATAATTTCACTAACAAAATATGAACGGACAAAGAAAAAGAACCTCAACGTGTTTAAGTGATGTTGGTAGCACCCTTAAACCGTTCCCCCTATCCTTACCATAGGGCAAACACCTGTCGAAGTTCTTTGTTACTTACATAAATGTATGTCATTCATTTTAGAATATATTACAGTGAGTTTCAAGGAAAAATTGTAGCTCTTTTATTAGACACATGAAAAGGCATTGTTTCCCCTTATTAGTTTATCGGGAACTTTGCCTTTTTTGTTGTCCTAAAAGGAGATATAGGAAATGGAAAATAGCGTTATTCAATTTAGAGGAACAATTTATGAAAATGGTTATGGTTTAATTGCTTCAAAAATTATGAGAGACAAGTCTATACCAAAACAAAGTCGCCTTATTTACGCTTATATGTGTTCGTTCGCTGGTATGGACAAAGAGGGTAACAGGGTTGCCTTTCCTTCTGTTTCTTTACAGTGTGAAGAATTGGATATGAGTGAGGATACATATTACAAGTGGAGAAAAGTATTAGAAAAGCGTGGTCTTATCACTATCGAGAAAAGAAAAGACGGTGGTAAGTTTGAACGTAATTTATATTTTATAGAGGCTGTTCCAGTCCCCAAAAATGAGGACACTCCACCATACCCTAAAAATTCGGGTACGGAAAATTCGGGCACGGAAAATTTGGGTACTATCAATAATAGTTTTAACAATAATAGTTTTAATATAAAAGATATTGATGATGATGATAAAAAGCGAACTGAAGGTTCGCCTTCCCATAACGAGGAAAATATAGATTTAACTATTAGTAATTTACGAGAAGCTACTAAGGATGAACTAACGGATAGAAGTTTCAACGTTGTTGTACGGAGAGTTGTCGATAAATATAAGCAAGGCAAGGTAAACAGTTTTAGGGATTATTTGGTGACTGCATTATCGAACAAAATTGAGGAACTGGAATTACGCAGACTTAAAGACGAGGAACAAAAGAAAGCCCGTGAATTTATCAAACAAGAAACAGAAAATAGACTAATGAATGTGGAGTACCAGCGACCTGTACCGTTTTATAACTGGCTAGAGAAAAGAGACTAGATGAAATAATTCGAAGAACCATAAACCTTAGAATCACAAGGGATTGAACCGCATGCCGATTTTAGGCATATGGAAAAGAGACATACCGAAAAGGGTACATATATAAAAGATATTGATGATGACGATGATAAAAAGCGAACTGAGGGTTCTTAGAATCGTTCGTAAGACGTTTTTAAAGATTCATTGTGTATTATCTAAGGTTAATAACCATAAACACTTTATACGGATTCCTGTGCGGTTTTACGGGGCGATGGAAATGAGGTCATACTGTCGAAAGTATTCGATTACAAAAAGTCCCTAACAATCTTTAGGTATTTGTTAGAAGAGACAGGGAAACGATATAAAAGAATTAAAAAACTTTTAGAGAGAGCACCACATCCTAAAAAAGAGCCAGAAAGAGCATAAGGGCAACAGTCTGCCCTAGTTTCATATAAATATCCGGCTCGTGTAGTGACTTAATTTTATTAAAGGTTTTAAATCAATAACTTTTAACAGATTAGGAGTATTTCTTTCAATTAACTCTTAAAACTGTTATGGCCCTAAGGCTCGTAGGTTTTATAAAAGAAGTAGTAAATCTTTTATTGCCAAAGTCGCCACCATTTTTTTTGTTGAGTAGCTACAAGCTCCTTTTTTGCTTCTTGTGTTTCTAGAAGAACTTGCATTAAATTGTGATCACGTTCCATTTGTCGCTGTTCAATTTTTTCAAGCTGTGCGACTAATTTTTCATTAAATTCATGTTGTACTTTCATAAATTCGATTAAAATATTCGGCTCGTGTAGCGATATAGCGGGTTGCGCTATGGACAAATTAGCACGATATAGCATCGCTATATGGTTAGCTGACTCTTCTAAAGATTTTCCCATAGATTTCATATTGCATAGATACTCTAAGAACGCGATATGATCTTCGCTATACTCGCGCCATCCTTTTTCATCTTTTTTGAAAGAAATGCCTTTATCTTCAAGCATTTGTGAGTATTTTCTAACGGTGACAGGTTGAATCGAAAGACGCTTTGCTACTTCCTTACTGGAATAGAGTTTTGTATCGTTTTTCATAGCGATCACCTCGCTAAAAAGATTCGCTATACGGAGATGAAATGCCTTTTTTTTTATTTACAATTCTGCTAGTCTAAAAACATACTATTTGATTTTATTTTTTCCAACCATACGGTAGGAAGGACGAATGAACAATGACGAGCCTTTGGGCTGATTTGATACAGCAATTGCGATTGCTGTAAGAACAATGGGTAGGGTGAAGTATGCCCTGGTTAATAAAAAAACAAGGAGGATTATTTTGTATTTGGGAGAGTACACCCCAATAGCAATCGGCTGATACAAAAAATTAAATATTTTTAAGGATAAGTAGGTCACTAACCACGAGGAGGGTAAGCAGACGTGCTTTTTTTTGCGTCTAAAAATGGCGAAAAGAAAACAAAAACATAAGGAGGATTAATAAAAAATGGCAATCACAACGTGATTGTAAAAGGGAGCAATCGATAGATTGCTTGCAGCGTTTAGCTGCATATTTGGATTTGCAAGCAAATCCTTTTGCGCTCCCAGCGCAAAAATGGGCGGAGATTTTATGGCGCACTCCGATAACAAAGCGCGGAAAGTTGAAGCATGCACCTTGATAATCGAATACATATCGGAACACAAATGCATCCGACACCTTAGGAGGTCTGTTGGCGCAGCCAGCGGATCTCCTAAGGTGGAGTGCCCGAGCAAAGCGAGGGCCAGATGACCCTGAGGCCTTGCAGCAGACTAAAAAGGTCAAAAGAGTCTTAAAATTGAAAATTTGATTTTAACTTACACATGTAATAAAATAGTTACATATGATACAATTTAATGACGGTCAAGAATTACTTTTGTTTTTGGGAGCTTTATCGAATCCTCACAGATTAAAAATTATTGCGGTTTTATCAGAAGGACGACAGTATGTAAGTGAGTTGGCACGTGAGTTAGGTATGAGCAGACCTTTACTTTATCTCCACTTAGAAAAACTAGAGGAGGCGAAATTAGTTTCAAGTAGCATGGAAATTTTAGGAAGTGGAAAAACAGCGAAATACTATATGCTTAATTCATTTGATTTAGAGATCAATGAAAAAATGATTTCTAAACTAGCATCAACACTAACATTAAAAAAGAAGAACACATAAGTACGGGGGAGAAAAGGAAATGAATATATTAACAAGTATTACAGGTTTACTAGGATTTATAATTCTCATCGCATTGTTTGTTTTAGTTATTTATTTTATCTTAAAAACAATTAAAGGTTATGAAAAAAGGGCGAATGAAAAGCTAATGCTAGAACGAGAAAATACTTTAACGCTTCAAAAGAAAGTAGATGAACTGAACGAGCGATTAGTAAGTGTTGAAAAATTGCTAAAAGAAGTAGACTGAGAAAAAAGACGAACTCTAAATGAGTTCGTCTTTTTCATTTTCTGTACGAAGAAAACCGTTTTTGATATTAGGATAAATGTTACATTTGTAAATACAAAATAAGTAAATGGTTGCATTTTATCGGAAAATGTTGTAAAATTGGATATATATTACATAAAAGGAGTGGTTTGGATGAAAAAATTTAAAGCTAGTATCTTATCAGTAGTAGCAGTTTTTAGTGTTCTATTATTTTCCTCAATTTTTGTACAAAAAGCATCTGCTTCAGAGCTTACTGATGTAAATGAAGTTGTGAAAAATTTTGATTTATCAAAATTTGAAACTCAAGAAGAAACATTTATAGATGAAAATGGACAAGAAGTCACAATTGGAATAGAGCCAGAAATGGGAATTACTCCTTATAGTACTGAAACTTTACCAATGGGAAAATCAACTTGGAAAATCTATTGGTATACTGCAGTTGTAAATCAATTTTATCGTATAGATGTAAATAGAACTTCGTCATCAACGAAGATTACTGATGCATATGATTTGAGTGTTTCGGGTGTTGGTTACTCTATTACTCAAACATATTTTGGTCACACTAGTTCCAGCGCTGCATTTGAAGGTGTTGCGGCGTTATGGACAGGAGGTTTTTCTTACAATATTTATTTAAAATCGAGCGTTTCTGGTGATACTTTGACAATTAAAGTTAAAGCATAAAAACGAGAAGATTTTGCTACTCTAAAATCAAAAAAACCATCTTCCCCCTTGTGCAGAAGGGAGAAGATGGTTTTACAATTTTAACATAATTAAACATAATTAGTCGACATTTTTCAACAATTTTCTTATACAGGATTTTATACACGCTACAGCCAGTAAAACAGCTAAAAAATGCTGTCAACGCAACGATGTATAAAATTCTGCATAGACAATAACTAGTGATTTAAATCAAAAGGCAGTAACGACAAGGGTTTATCCTTTGTTGTTACTGCCGTTTTCAGTTGTTATGTCAAGTCAATATGTATGAGCATGTATAAAACTTAAACGGACTTTCGACGGCAAATTTTCGCCTTCTCTAGCAGATGTTTTTTCAAAATCTATAAACTATATCCTAATAATGCAACTGTATAAGAGCATAGTTTGCAATTTAATATAAAAAATTTTATATAACCAAATACATAAGAGGTTCTTAATTATATCCATATTATACTAGTGACTTTAAAAGAAAGGAGATGACTAGGTATGTCTCAAGGAAGATTTTCAAACTCTTCCCCGATAGTTATTCCACAAACGGGGACTGCTGGGAATGCGGCTCCTTTTCCAGCCCGTATTGAAGTAAAAAACTGGTGTAGACCTGTAAAAAAGGTAACTGTAACCATTAATAATTTTGTTCACACTTTCCCAGATGACGTTCATTTTATGCTTGTTGGACCAGAAGGACAATCCACATATTTAATGGGGAATGCTGGTGGGGACGTTGATGTCAATGGAATTACAATCACCTTTGATGACGACGCACTGAACCCTTTGCCAGATGGTGGGCCAATGGTTAGTGGAAGATTTCGACCTACACTTTTCGGAGCACCAAATCCGAATTTACCAGGTCCGCTATTCGGTACAAACTTGAGTGTGTTTAAAGGAAAAAATCCTAATGGTATTTGGAGTCTTTACTCACTTGATGATGCTAATGGAGATGTTGGATTTGTCAGCGGTGGTTGGACATTGACTATATACTATAACTAAGTAGTTAAAGATAGCCTGCCTAATTCCCAAAATCCCTTGCGTAGGGATTTTGGGCTTTTTTTAACACATCACATTATCCTAAATTTCGCCGAAATTTAAGAGAAAAGTTTTTTCCACCATGATGTTTTTTCTTCACTCTGTGTGGCTGCAATCAATTTTTGGCTTTCCTCAAATGTATTTCGTAATTGTTTGGTTAATATTCGATCTCTTTTCTCTACAGCATCATTCATCTTTGTTTCAAATGCTTTGAACATCATTTCGCGTTCCTCTTCAATTGCTTCTTTGACTATTTCCTGTAGTTCACGCTTAGATACACGCATGTAATCATTATTAACGGGTGTCGTGATTACACCGTTTTCATCTTGTGGAAACATCGCTATAACAGCATTTATAGCGTCATTTTTACTCATGCTGTTTCCTAGAAATTCTTTTAGCTTTTTTAACGGCATAATATCTTTTTCTAAATAAGCACGCCTATTATGTTCATCTCTATAAAAGCGATAACCTACATTTTCTAAATCAATTGACCATCTTCTAAGGTTGGACGTTGAAATATCAAGTAATTGAGCAATATCTTTTGCCCAGTAAGCATTTTGTGGTGTTTCTTCATGACTATCGTTTTCCATAGCGTTAATCACCCCATTTACTATATCATTCGATAAATAGTCGGTTAAAACCTTCGCGATTGTTCACTATCGGAATTTAAAAGCCACTTTTTTAACGTCAAATTATTAAATATATATATATTAATTATTTTTTAAAAGATTAATTGATTTAATTATATTTAGGACAAGCTTTCAGACTTAGAGCCACAAGGACTTTGGATGTTTATTGAACTTTTTTTCCTCCTTTATTGAACTTTTTTTCCTCCTTTATCAAACCTTTTTTCCTTTTTTTATTGAACTTCAATAAACATGAAAGTACAATAAGTGTACATTGTCCGACTTTATATTTTTTACAAAGTTCTATAAAAGGAGGAACTTTGATTCAATATACATTGGGGAGGGATTAGATTGGCTAGAAAAAATGATAAAACACAGATGATCTCATACGAAAATAGCGTTAAAAAGAGTAATGAATTTTCTATGGCGAAGCTAAATCAAGGGCTAACGCTTAATCAGATGCAATTGTTAGCCTATGCAATCTATTCAACGCAGCAAGATGGCAAGACTGAATTTCAAAAGGCTGATTTTGAAAAAAAGTTTAGTCTTGATTATAAAACGGAACATGCTAAAGAAGATGCGAGGAAACTGTATGATTTAGGTTTTGTCACAACTGATGTTGAAAATGATGAATTTGATTACTTACGAGTGTTTCAACGGATTAATTATAAAAAGGGTTTATTTTCTTTCAAATGGACTGAGGATATGATTCCTCATATCCTTGAATTAAAAGAGAAGTACATAGTTACTGATTTAACAATCACATCGCAATTTAAAAGTGGATTTAGTTGGACGCTGTACGAGTATTTAAAAGCACATTATGGCTATTGGCATAAACCTTTATCCAAAGAAGCATTGATGAAATTATTTGGTGTTGAGAATAAAAAAACATACAAAAATAATACAGGGAGATTTAAAACTTCCGTTCTTGATGTTGCGATAGAAGAGATTAATAAATACACAGAACTAAAAGCTTGGTATGTAGAAGAAAAAGAAGGGCGTGCCATTGTCGGTTTTGACCTCCATTGGTCTATTGGTGAGACAGTATCAAGCGCCACTAAAAAGCAAATTAAAGAATTAAAAACAATTACAGATACTATCCACCAGGACATGTTCAATTATATTAATTTGAAAAATCATGAGAACAGGGAAAAAGCAATTGAAATAGTTAAAAAATCAGAAGAGATGAGCCTTTATACAGTAGAGCCTATTTGTATTACGAAAGAACATGTTGAAATGTTAATTTTAGATGCAAATAGGTGTTTGAGAGAGTTAGAGCACATGCTAGAAATGGATAGTAAAGAACAAATACCATTCTACAATTGGCTCGAAGAAAAATAGAATACAGGATTCTAGAATGCCTTCACCCTAAAACAATGGGGTAAAGACCTTCTAAAGCTCTTTTAAGCGTTTTAAAGAGTTAGGAAGAGTTTTCCTAGATAGTAAGGTTTAAAAGGCTAGAAAAGTCTCCTAAGGCGTAATTTAAGGGCAAAATTGGTTAAAAGTAGCGAAATGGATCATGGAGATTGGCGAAGCGAACCGTTGACATGCAATTTTTCATGGTAAGCTGTCTGCTTGCGAGCCACCTATTTTTTATCAAGGTGGTTCCTGGCTCGTAAAAACCATGAAAAAGGTTCTTGCATGTCAACGGCAATCGGAATGGTCCATGAAGTGGGGGACGCGAATTCATTGTAGCAAACTTTAAACTTTTTTTTTATTTACAATTCTGCTAGGCTAAGAGCATACTATTTGATTTTATTTTTTTCTAACCATACGGTGGGAAAGATGAATTAACAACGACGAGCCTTTGGGCTGATTTGATACAGCAATAGCGATTGCTGTAAGAACAATGGGTAGGGTGAAGTATGCCCTGATTAATAAAAAAACATGGAGGAGTATTTTGTATTTGGGAGAGTACACCCCAATAGCAATTGGCTGATACAAAAAAATAAAGTATTTTTAAGGATAAGTAGGTCACTACCACAAGGAGGGTAAGCAGACGTGCTTTTTTTTGCGTCTAAAAATGGCGAAAAGAAAACAAAAACATAAGGAGGATTAATAAAAAATGGCAATCACAACGTGATTG
>Ga0055536_1001128_pt1 | contig 16735 bp, 23 predicted proteins | sample AraplaCvi_mLB_r2_FD_55037 | JGI IMG/M metagenome (GOLD analysis project Ga0055536, IMG submission 55037) | Arabidopsis root microbial communities from North Carolina, USA - plate scrape MF_Cvi_mLB_r2 | ecosystem: Host-associated > Plants > Roots > Endosphere | place: USA: North Carolina...
CCCTCAGGTTCTACCGGTGCAGCACCTGCGGCAAGAAGCAGCTCGTGTCGAAGCAGGCCGCCGAGACCGCCAGGGTGTCCTCCCGCGCCAGCCCCGCCCTTTCGCCCTCTCAACGACCGCCGCCGAAGGCGTCGTGCATGGAGGGATGTAGGTAGAATCCGCGCTTCCCCGGTCAGAGGCAGAAGCGTCCAGACCGTTGATTTTTCGGGTCTGTTGCCGCCTCGCCGGCGGCCCGAGGACCGAAGGCTCCGGCCCTCGCTTCTCGACCGGAATCTGCCCGTAGCTCAGTTGGATAGAGCACCTGCCTTCTAAGCAGGTTGTCGGGGGTTCGATCCCCTCCGGGCAGGCCATTTCTTGGCTTCACGTCCCCCCACAAAGAGCCGCGAACAGCCATTTCCCCTCTGTAGAGGCCAGCGGTATTGCTTCACGAGCAACCACGAAAAACCGCTGAGATTCCTCCAATTTGGGGGAACAGACGGGGGAACGGGTACAGTTTTAGCCCCAGCCGCCGAAATTGTTCCCCCATGCTCACCGACACCGCCTGCAAGAAGACCCTCTGCCCTGCCGACAAGCTGCGGCTGCGCCTCGCCGACTCCGGCGGCCTCTATCTGCAGATCGAGCCCAGTGGCTCGAGGCGCTGGTTCTGGAAGTACCGCTTCGACGGCAAGGAAAAGCGCCTGGCACTGGGCAGCTATCCCGAGGTGACGCTCAAGGCCGCGCGCACCGGCCGCGACGACGCCCGCAAGATTCAACAGCAAGGCATCGACCCCGCGCAGCGCCGGCAGCTTGAGAAGCTCGAGCGCAAGGTCGACACCGACGCCAGCTTCGAGGCAGTGGCGCGCGAGTATCACAAGACCAAAAGTTCGGCATGGAGCCCGCGGTACGCGGAGCGCTGGCTCTCCATCATGGAGAAGGATGCGTTCCCCTGGCTCGGCAGCCTTCCCCTATCCAGCATCACGGCGCCGATGTTGCTGCAGGTCCTGCGTCGCGTCGAGGGCCGCGGCGCGCATGAGACGGCACACACGCTGCGCCAATGGTCAGGCCAGGTGTTCCGCCACGGCATCGCCACCGGGCGGTGTACCAGCAACCCAGCGCCCGACCTGCAAGGCGCGCTGGTGCCGGTGCAGGTCAAGCACATGGCCGCGGTGCTGGAGCCAGTGAAGGCGGGCGAGCTCATGCGCGCTATCGCCGCATACGCTGGCCAGCCTGCGACGCGCGCAGCGCTGCACCTCTCTGCCCTGCTCTTTCAGCGGCCCGGCAACATCCGGCAAATGCGCTGGTCGGACCTCGACCTCGAGAAGGCGCTATGGACCATCCCGGCAGCGGACATGAAGCGTACGAAGACCGCCAAGATCAACGGGCGCCCGCACCTGGTGCCGCTGCCAATGCAGGCCGTCGAGGTCCTAGTCGACCTGAAGCCGCTCACTGGCCACGGCCAGTACGTTTTCCCGAGCCTGCTGACCGGCGAACGACCGATGAGCGACAACACTGTGAACACCGCGCTGCGCCGCATGGGCTTCGACAACACCGAAATGACAGCCCACGGTTTCCGAGCGATGGCGCGCACGATCATGGTCGAGCAGATGGACGTCGAGCCCGAGGTCATCGAGGCGCAGCTCGCGCACGGAAAGAGTGGGCCGCTCGGCGCCGCCTACGATCGCGCGGAGTTCGTGGTAAAGCGCCGCAAGATGATGCAGCTGTGGGCCGACCATCTCGACGAGCTGCGCCAGGGGGCGAAGATTCTGGCGTTCAGGGCTGCGTAGCAGCGGAAGCAATTCGACGGCCACATTCCTGAAGAAAAACAGGGTGATCTACAACAGTCCAAGCCCGGCTGAAGCCCTGCGTGTGTGAGCAAACCTCAATCGCGATCCCTTAAGAGAACCCGCCACCGAGGAGTTCCGTGCATTTCCTCAACGCCCCATTGCAATAAATTTTCCTTTTTGGTACATTATCAAAACCAAAAAGAACACGCATTCACCCCCGTCCCGCAACCACTAAAGAGGATTCACCATGGCGCTCACTGATTTTGGAAAGGCGATTCGCAAGGCGCGAATCGACACTGGCGAAACGCTAGGCTCGATGGCAGACGCCGTCGGCGTTACGCCTTCGTTCCTGAGCAGTATCGAGACCGGCCGTAAGAAGGTGCCCGAAGGGCTGGTCACACAAGTGGCGGCGTTTTTCGCCCGTCACGGCGTCCAAATCAAACAACTGCCCGAACTAGCAGCAGTTGCAAACAAGTCCGTCCCGCTCGACGGCCTGTCCCCGCAGCACCAGATGCTGGTTGCTGGTTTCGCCCGGTCGTCGCTCGACGCCGAGACTTTGGAAAAAATGGCTGCACTGTTGGCCGCTTCGCACAAGGTGAAATCGAAATGACCGGACAGCCTCCATACCCGCCTTATCAGCTGCGCGGCCACATCGTCACGCCTCGGAGTATTGACGCAATTCGAGAAATCGCTGTCGAAGCTCGTGGCATTCTCGGACTGACCGATCACCCGGTCTCCATGCCCCACTTCCTGGACTCGCTCTCTCTGTTCGGGGTGACGGTTGATGTCGTCGAGGACGATGAGGACTTCACGCTGATGCTGGCGGGTGTCGAGGCTGTGTGCATGCCAGATACGGCCACCATCAACCTTACGCCGGCCACCTACGACGCCGCCCAGCGCAACGATCCCCGCACGCGGTTCACGATCTTTCACGAACTTGGGCATTTCGTGTTGCAGCACAACAAGGCGATGGCGAGAGCCAACTATGTCGCCAAACCCTTCATTGACTCGGAGTGGCAGGCAGACCAGTTTTCCGCCGAGATGATCATGCCGCTGGACGTGATTCTGCGTCGCGGCCTCAAAACCCCGACGCAGATAGCGCGGTTTTTCCAAGTGTCGTTCCCGGCCGCTAACAACCGGGTCAGCCAACTGAGCAAGTACGGAGCCTTCCAAATGAAAAGCCCATGAACAGAAATTCCATTCATGGGCCCTCAAGGAGGATGTAAGGGAGTACCAGTCCCAACACATCCGATACCGAGTACGGGTGAGGTATCGATAGCTCGTTTTCAGAGGCGCGAAGTTTACATCGCTTTCGCGTTTCGAGCACTCCGAAAATCCCGGCAACCTTTCTCGTTTCGAGGATTCACCATGAGTTCTACGAGCCAAGAAGGCGGCCGCTGGGTGTTTTGCCGGTCCATTCGCAAGAATGGCAAGGTGATCTACCCGAAAAACGGTCAGTTCTTCCGCTTCTGGGTCAAGGACAAGAAGTAAGTCCCAAGACCAGGTTGCTGCTGCTCGACTTCGGTCGGCAGGAAGATCATCAGAGGTCTTCGACCCAAGCCGCCCTCGAGGCGGCTTTTTCATGGGCACCAGCTCGCCACAAGCAATGAGTGCAACACATTGCCTCAGGGTACTGATCGAGCACGTCGGCCGCTAGACTGCCCTCGCGACGGCCCATGTATCTCACCTCCCTCCCCTGGCCGTCCTTTGCCCGCCTTCGTGCGGGCTTTTTCTTGTGTGCTCTCCCTTGAACAATTAAACCGTTGCCCGCTCGAGCTGCGAAGTAGCATGCGCCATGTGGAAGCCCGCCAGCCCCATCGTGATTGCAGGCCAAACCCTGAACGATGAGGAGGCTTGGTGGCACGAGTTCATGGACGAGTTCTATGACCTGTGCAAAGGCGCAGTCGATGGCGACTGGCTGACCATGATCTGCTACGAGCTCTATCCGTTCGCGCGCAACGTCGACCCGAAGCACATGGCACAGATCGCCCACGTCATCTTGAAGTTCGAGCCCGCGGAGTTCGTGGAGCGTCAGCACGCGGCCCGCACCCAAACGCTCCACCTGAAGGCGTCCGGCCCATGGAAGTCTCGCTGCCCGGGTCCGTGGCGGCAGCGCGGGTAGCTCAGGCCTCGACGGGCCCGCTGTCGAACAACTCGAAGCTGATCTCGCACAGCCGCCCTTGAGGCGGCTTTTTCATGGGCACTCGTTGATCTGCGATCCGATGTCGGAATCAGATTGGCTTGCTGACGGTTGTCGCCGCAGAAGGGAGTGCTTTGAACGAGGTCAATGCTTGGACCTGAAGCTCGAGGTTTCTGACCTTCTCCTCCAGCTCGCTCCTCTTTGCATTCCGCACGTCGAGCACGTTGTCCATCGCTGTCATGAACAGAATGAAGGGCACTCCGAACAAGTTGAATATGTGCATCAACAGGCCCAGCACTTCACCGCGCGTAGGTGCACCGGTGGAATGCCAGAACAGCCAAATGCCGAAGGTGGAGTTGACGACGAGCACGATCAAAAAGACGATCTTTATCCATCGCTTCCAGAAACGAACCAGGTTGTCGCGTTTGCTCTCCTCAAGGGCGGCAATAGGTATCGAAAGGCCTATGAGCGCGATGATTGTCCCGACGATGAAGCTGAGGAGCGAGAGATCCATGGTGCCTTGCTGAGTGCTTGTTCAGTACGACTATATCCACAGCGACCTCCCGGCCTGCTACCACCGCCCATACAGGATGATCTGCGGCACCTTGTTCGGAGCTCGGCGTCTCCGGGTTGTTTTTCTTGGGCGCCGGCCTCCGGCGCACAGGCTTCAAACTTGCTGACTGAACTTCTTGGTTAAGGCCCCCGGATCCGGGCGCTCGCTCAGCTGACTGGGGAAGCGGATCCTCTTGCCTCCATACGGCTCATAGATCGATCCGAACAGTGGATCAGCAATATGAATGCGGCCCGTCGCATCGATCTTGAGCAGTCCAAGGTCAAACAGGGTGTGGACGTCAGCTCGAAGCAGCAGTCCGTTGACCACATGGTTGGTATCGCCATCCATGTAGGGAATGATGTGGGCGGCCTCGAGCACCGCCTCGATCTCGCAGCCCGTCACCGCGCACTTTCCATCGTAGGCTTTGATCAGGTCCTTCCTGAACTTCGGCTGACCGCGGCGGCGGACAACCTCCGCCAGTACCTTCTTGCGCCCATCGACCAAGTTTTCCGAGTCAAAAACAGTGGGATCGACTGTGGCTTCTGCGGCCACCAGATCTTGCTCGTCAGCCGATGGAGGAACAACAGTCGAGAAAACCTCTTCGACGAAGTTTTCCAGGTTCCCGTACGTGCCGCGAATTTTTGCAAGGCGCTCGTCCCCGATCCTGGAAAACCCACGATAGCCATTGTTGAGATAGTCGATGACTGGCTTACTGGTGACACACTACGCGTTCTTCCCTTTGAAGACGTGCTCTCGGTGATAGGCCATGTAGGGGCGTTGCCTTGGATGAAGCGCGGAGATCTTGAGCTCGGGGTTGAGGCCCCACGCCTTCAGTATCTCAATCACATCGACGTCTGCAGTCAGGAGCTGGCCATCGTCAGCGAACGTGATGTAGCCGCGATCGAACAGCCGATCCACATGTGGGGCAAGCAGCAACCCGTTGAAATGGTCCAAGCGCTCATCGTTGTCGGCATCACGCCAAGGCTTGATGTGGCTTGCGGTGACAAGCCAAGCGCCACTCACCTCGGTGACTCTGCACTTGGACTTGTTGCTCTTGAGCACGTCACGCCGAAATTGGCCTTGGCCAAGCCGCGCAAGAACAAGCTGTGCCTTCTCTGTTTCGGAGAGCCTGGATCTTCGAATGTCCTCGGCAATCCTGTCGTCGACCTTGTCTGCAAGGGTCTCATCGAGATCATCAATTGCGCCAGCGTTTTCCGCATTGATCAGTTCGACAAGCTTTCTTGCAAGCGGCTCGGAAATACTCGCAAGGTAGCAGCTCTGGTTGCCGTACCCGTTCTCAGCTCGTATCGGCGAGTTGCGCTCCGGAAGCAAGCCGCGGATCTGCGCGATGTGTTCGCGCGGCGACAGTCGCTTCTCGAGGGGCGCCCAGGCGATCGGCACGTAGTAGCCACGGTCGGCCCAAACTTCTGCCCCCTTGGCTTTGTACTTCGGCCGAGGCACGACCGCATGCGTCGCGGTGGCGGTCCCCACGGCACAGATCTCGGCATTGGCAAAGGAAAACACGACGTCACCCTTGGCAACCCGAGTGAGGTTGTCCCACGTCTCCTTTTTTGCGCCGTTCGTCGTCTCGGTCGGAGCCCAGATGTAGCCGCCTTCGGATTCGGCTTTGAACGTCATCTTGTGGTTAACCCACCAGTACCTCGCGCCCATGTCTGCCTCCATTTTTTGAAGCTGGCAGTATCGCTTGGGTCCACAGAATACAGTCGCACGTCCTCACCGCCAGGACGCGGCGTTGCATCAATCCTTGAGGTCGAACTGCCCCTGGTTGGCTTGGCCATTCGCTACGTCGCCAAGTCCCAGCGCGCCTGCACGGATTTCATGCAATGCAGGACCCAGCCCCCGTAGGCCGCAGCATTGGGGAAAACCTCCATGCTCCAGTTGCTGCCCTCAGGCTCGCGCACGCCTTCCGCGTACGGCGTCGGCAGCGGTACGCCGATCTCTGCGCCGTCGTCTCTGACCGCCTCACCTTCGTGAATGAGGCGATGCACCTCGGCGCGAATCTCCTCCGCGGTATGCACTTCTCTCGCGGCAGTGGCCATATCCGTCTCCAGTTTGTGAGGCCCGCAGTATGAACCTCCTCGACACCTCCCCCGACCGTGTGCGCGCCCACGAGATTCAGGCCGTGCAGATGGCCGCCCAGCAGCTGGTCGACGCAGCTCGCACGCGCGGCTTGGTCGTGACCGTCACGCTCACGCCGCGCATGCCGCCGGCGATGGGCTCCTACGACATGGTCTTCGACATCCGGGAGACTCAGCATGGCACATGCCTGAAGTCATCAACACCGTGCCATTCCCGCTGGTGCCGGCCGTGAAGAATTGTTCTGGCTACAGCCGCAGCCAAAGAGCCGCGACCATCCCCGATGCGCCGGCAAAAAAAGCGAATGTGGAAGCTCGCGGTATCCAGGTCACCATGAATTCAGCCCGTCGAGAACTGATTGACGTCTTAACTCCACTCGCCCGTTCCATCATCGAAACCATAACTCGAGCCAGAGGGATCGACATCGACGAAGCAATGAGGGCTCCGGCAAGGAAGCAGACAAGCGATCCAACGACGAAGGGTTTTAGCGGAAGGAGCCATTTCGTTGCGGCAAGTGCCTGGGCGAAAGCCAGCATCGCTGCCGCGGCCGCGCTGTTCAGCAATGCCAGTGACTTGGCTCCGTCCTGGTGCATGAGCATCGCTCTATCAAGTCGATCTTCTACGCGCTCCAAATTTCGGTGGGCGCGTTCCTCTAGCTGCTGGGCGCGAAGCGCCACTTGTTCGGAAATTTCTTTCTCCGCAGACTTCTTGGCGAGAGCAATTTCCATCTCTCGCAGCCGTTCTTCGAGTTCGGCCTTTCTCTCTTTCATTGCATCGAGGTCGCGCAGACCGACCTCCAATTGTTGCGCCAGGGCGCTTTCGTCCTCTTCCCGTCTCATGCGTATGCCCTCCTGAAAGCCGAAGTATGAATCGAACAGCCCTCTGCTTCGCAAAGATGTCAGAGAACGTACAGCCGCTCCGGAGCACGCCATGACTCGCCCGGGCTTCGCAGCCTTCTGCAGCGCCATCGCGCGCGCCCAGGCGGAGGCAATGCTTCCAGCATTGCCAGCCGTCCACCTACCGCCCGCGCGAGACCGCACGCGGGGCGATCCGCTGTATGAAGTGTGGCGGCAACCTCAACTACACCGCCAGCGCAATCGACGGCCGCACGACCGGCCACTGCTCGAGGGTGAACTGCCTGAAATGGAGCGAATGAACGTGCAAGACACTCTCCGCGCCGACTTGATCCGATACATCAAGGCGCTACTCAAAACCGCCGAGATACGCTTCGAAGAAATCGAGGTGCCCGCATGACAGCCCTTCTTCGCGAACTGCTGCAATGCGACCACAGCGCACCGAGTCAACGACGCGCTGGTGCCGGAAAGTGGATCACAGTGAATGTGCCGGCTGGGTTATGGGCAAAGATTCAAGCCGCCACCGAGCTGAATGAACCCAGTGAATTTCCATTCACGGTTCCGACGCAAAAGCCCCGTCGACCACCCGCCCAGACCCTGCAGGCGGCTCTCATACCCGACGCACTCTTGCGCATTGACGTTGTCGAACATCTCACTGGTCTCGGCGAATCAACGATCCGCCGGAAGATGGCCGCAGCCAACTTCCCGCAGCCGATCAAGAACGGTGCACGATGCACGCGCTGGCGAGCTGGTGACGTGACGACCTGGTTGCGCGAGCAGGGAGCTGCAGCATGAGAGCTTGCCTGCACGAGTCGGGCCAGTAGGTGCCGCGAAATCCAACAGCAGTCACAGCGTTCTCCAAGCGATGAGGTTCCGTTATGCAAGGCAGGATTTATCGCGCACATCAGACTAGAGCGCCGTACTTTCGCGGACACCGCAGGCGTCGCGATACAGAAGCTCAGCCAATTCTCAACGCGCGCCTCTGATGATCCACGCGACGTAACCCGAAACGGCTTACTTCTAGGCGCGCCAGCGCCACGGCCACATGCTCCTCAGCCACCCACTCTGCCGGGCGTCTGCCTTGACATTTCCCTGGTGATTCTTGATGCACCGAAGCAACCCGTGCTGGATGCCTGCCAACTCCTCAAGCGCTTCCGGCCTACTCGGTGCTGGTCCCTTGGCCTCTCGATGTAGCTTGAGCTGAAACCTGTAGGTCGTGAGTCGATCTTGGAAGCTGTCGACATGCTCACGGATGCTCGTAGCTAGATCGGGGTCCACCACTTTGAAGTTGCCGAAGCTCACGGAGATGGCCTTCAGCTGTTCTTCAATGCTCTTGAACACACTCTCTTCGTCTTGGTCTCCATCGCTAACCGGGGGAAGCTCAACCCACAACTTGGATGCGAACACAAGAAATGGCTCGGTCGTGCTGGGAGAAAGGACCTTCCGTAGCCAGTAGTCATCGTTAATCGATTGGGCGCGGGCGTGACTATCCTTGGATCGGTTGTAGAAAAAAGCCCTAAGACTGATCGCGGCTGCAATCAGCCCAAGAATCACCGAGGGAGCGTTGGGGACGAACTTCCCCCAAAGCCCATCCTTCTCCGGCAGACACACAATGACTGCCGTGCCTGTGGCTCCTTTCACCTCACGGCACGTTAGACCAGCGATTGAGGCGGTAGAGGGCTGGCTTGGAGCTTGGGCATCTTGAGCTGTAGATGCCGGTGCTAGGCTGCGAAAAATAGCGGCCTGCTCCGCCTGCAGAGCCGAGGACTCCGGAAGCGACCGCTCGACACGGAGAGTCAAACCGTCTGGCGAGCTCAATGCACCCGCTTCAGGCGAACAGATTTCGCTGCTGCAGCGCGCGGGCAACGTACCCTTCAACTTCAGGCTTCAGGAAGTCGGGCTGTTGAAAATGGAATCGCCCAAAGAACGCGCCCTTGCTTCCGCACTTGATCACGCTCGGACCGAAGAGCCCCAAGAAGAAAGAACTTGTCACTGTGTAGGTAGTGTCAGGGATCACCACATTTACTTCAGCGCCCTCAGAGTCAGACTGGTCAAGCGCCAGCGATTCGCGCAGTTGCTGCCCGCGCTCGCGCCCCGTGTACACGGGGCCGTTGTACTTGGCAAGGTCAATGGTGACCGCGTTCATGATGGTGTTCCTAGGGATGGCACCGTAGTGGCTTGCTGAGCTGAGATCGGAAATTTTACGCTGAGTACGGTACCAGGGAATGCTCCTGGAGTCATGTGCATCACACTCCTAGGGTCGGGTTTCTCGTGTAGGTCATTGCCTGCATTAAAGGCAATCACATGGTTCCCCGCACTGTTCGGCTTCAAGCGGTACCTGCCGTCAAAAAGTATGCGTGATTCGCCAGAAATCAAGGTCATCACAGGTGCTACCGCGCCGCCTCCTGCAAGACATTCAGTGCAGAGACGCTCGAAAAACATCATGAAGTCAACGGTCCCAAACCCACGCATTCCTGATTTTTCGAAATTCTTGGTACTAACACGTTCCTGAAGGGCAATTAACGTATACAAATCATCAGGATTCCAACCTTTCGCAAAAAAACCACTCTTCGAGTGAGTCTCAATGTATTGCGAAATCAATTCCTTTGTGTACGAGCCTTCTTTCAATTCACGGAAATTATCAGCAATCGTTCGTCCAAAATTGAAAATGACAATTTCGCATATCCACGGCGCCTTGTGCGTGTCTAGATACCCTTGGATTGTCCAATCAAGCATTTGCGCATGCTCTTCAACATTATCTAGAATTTCTCCGATATATCGACAAAGCTGATGGCGTGCTTCTGGAGTAAATTTTCGATTGACGCGTTCAAGACATCCACTCAAATGATCTGCAAAATTTTGCGCAGCCTTCGCCTTCTTGTCGGCTTCGGTTGGACGAACAGCTCGATAGTAATTTCTACACCGATCGTCGAACGCCTCAAGCTTCGCAGCCTCTCCAGCCTCAGGATACTCGTGCTCGACTTCGAGTTTTTTTATAACACCGAGTGCTTTGACCAAGCGTTTAAGCTTGCTGTCTGCAGGGTACACCCCTGTCCATTTGATTCGCCGCTTGTCGCGACGCGCCTTGAACGATATCTCGGCGACTAGGACGTCCAATATTCCATTCGCACCGACATCGTAACTTTTCACTCGTCCAAGATCGATTTTTATCGACCTAAGTCGGGGAACAGACAGATCGGCGGCAAGGCGTTTCAGCGCGGTCAAACAGCCTACAGGGTCATCTATAAGCGAGAAGCACTCAGGCGCTTCAAATACGACCCGCCTTTTTCGAACTGCACGAGATGAGGGCTCCATGCCGTCCGCAACCAATCGAATAATTGCGGATTTCTCCCCAAACGCTTCGTCAATTGCTTTTCCATCCGATACATCTTGAATGGCGCGCCATTTTCGATGCTGGCGACGAGAATTTTTCCGCTCTCTCTTTTCTTTCAGAAAGCGCGAGACGTCGAGGGCTGCTAGAGATCGCATACCGAAATGTAACCGTTGGCTGACTCAACTTTCTCTCTCAGACGACGGAAATTCCACTACTAAGTCTCGCTTGAGGGCTCGCCCCATCGGGTTTATCCGTCTCTGTTATGCCGCCTCGCGTTGCCAGGGTCGCCGATGGATTCGCCAAGTACCTCAAGGACGGGGGAACAGACGGGGGAACAATTCGAACGCCTACGAAGGAAATCGCGCGCTGGCGCGGCCTACCGCTCGCCCTTCAATCCCCTCCGGGCCAATTGCGTCTCTAACCGCAACGGGTTTCTCCAACTTTTTCGCCGTTGCTCCACCTCTTCGGGCGGTAGAGCCTGCCAGCCCCTGAGCGATGAGGAGGCTTGGTGGCACGAGTTTCGAAACGAACTCGAAGAGCTGCCGGGGGATTTGGTCGATAGCGCCTGGCTCACCATCGTCTGCTGCGTCGTCTACCCCATCGCCTTCAACGATGACCCCCGGCATATCGCCAGACTTGCGCACGTTGTCCTTGCGCTCGAGAGGCCGACGTTCGGAAGAACTACGCATAAGTCACGCATGCGCGGGCCACGGTCAAGTCGACGCACTTGCTGCCGACGGATGCGGCGGTAGGTTCAACCCGCCCGTCGCCTGCTCGCTCCCTCCCGGTACAGCCCCCTCCGATCTCTCCCAAGACTGCCCAGTCATCCTCCGAAAGGTGATCACTGCCGTGCTACCGGTATCCGTTGACTCCCACAAATGCGGTATTTGGTTTGCAAAATGGCATGGATAGATTCGGGCCTTCCACCACGAGGAGACGTCGATGAATTACAAGAGCCCGCTATTGGCATTCGGCCTTTTTCTTTACGCCGCCCTTGCGGGCGCCAATGAAGCGCAGCGCGCATGCGGGGACTTCGACAGCGCCGTCATGGCAACGCGCGCGCAATGCCAGCGCGAGCGAACGCAGGACGACAGAGAGTACTGCGCAGCCACCAGACTCAAGCGTGCCCAAGACGCACACGCCTCGTGCCTTGTTCGATTCAACACCCGGGGAGCGGGATCCGTTCAAGAAGCCAGGGAGCGCTCAAATCGTATCCGGCGGGAACCCTGAGGCGAAATAAAGCTTGCCATTCATCATTGACCAAACAGGGTTTTATAGGAGTTCACATGATTCGATTTTCTCTCGCCATCTTGCTGGCATTCGTCTCTTCTCATGCACTCGCCAGCAATTGGACGACATCCATGGACAACAAAAGAAAATGTGAAACTGCCGCTCATGAGGCTGAGAAGAATCGCCGACCGATGGCGGCCAACCATTACAAGCAATGCGCCAAGGACTTTCAGACTGCTGCCCAATATTTTCGGGAGAATGATCAGGCGTACAACGGGAAAACGGCTTTTCAGCGTGGGCTGGACCAATACAACCGGGGGAACATGCAATAGCCAATATGCCTCGGTGCGCTGATCGAGAAGATCGGCCACCAGACTGAGTTCAGTGGCCCAGTTTTTCTCTCCTCTCCTCAGGACCACCCTTGCCCGCCTTCGTGCGGGCTTTTTCTTGGCCAGCCCAGTCCCAGCCCACTGGTTTCCGTGGACTCCCACAAAAGAGGTATTTCGCTTGCAAATCGAGCGACTAGATTCGACTGGTCTCACATCGAGGGGATGACGCCATGACGATAAAGACCACCGCGCAAGAACCTAACGCCACCTCCCACCGCCGAGGTCGGCATGGCCTCTTGCACGCGATCCAGATCCCCACCCACTTCCTGTCGGTGCTGGTCCTCTCGGCCTGTGTACTGGCTGTTCCTGCGGACGCTCGGGCTCAAGTCAATCCCGAGATCGCCAACTGCGCCGAGCTCAAGGACGAGGCCACAGTCACCCAGGCCGATCTCTGCGCCGCGCATGTCGGCTGCCGCTTCGTGCTGAACGTGCAGAAGACCTGCGCACGCGCCAAGAGCTACCTGGAGCGGCTGCAGGCTGCCATTGGCGAAGGCACGCGCACGCTGCTGTTCGGCTATCGCAAGGAAGTCACACCCGATGCCATCTTCACGGCAGAGCTGAACAGCGAGGAGCGCAGCAACGAGCGTGCGCTGGGCGCCCGGCCCGACGTCCAGCCCCGTGCACAGGACATCGGCAACCGCGTGCGCGATGCGGGCACCGGCGATACCCTGAGCGGCAATGGCAAGAACGGCACCACCTGGGTCTACTACGGCCAGACCCGGGACGGCCAGGAAGAAGGCACCGGCACGACGATCTTTTCCAGCGGCGAGATCCAGCGCGGCCAGTACCGGCAAGGCGAGAGGCAGGGGGCATTCGACGTCCTGCACCCCACCGGCGACCGGTTCGTGGGCGAGTATGTGAACGGCAAGCGTGTCGGCGCGGGCGCGTACGGCTTCAAGAATGGCGCCACCCTGGTCGGCCGCTGGACCGACACAGGCGCCGTGCAGGGCACTTTCACGCGCGCCGACGGCTCCCGCTTCGAAGGCCTGCGCGTGGACGGCAAGCCCGCCCAGGGCCGCGAGTACCGCGCCGACGGGTCGCTGTCCGAGGAAGGCCGCTACGACAAGGGCGTGCTGTCGATAGGCGCGCGCATCGACACCGAGGGCAACCGGATCGACGTCAACCTGCCGCGCGACCGCGAGGCCGCCGCAGGCGCCGAAGCAGAAAAGAACCGGCTCGCGGCCGAAGCCGAACAGCAGCGCAAACGCGAGCAGGCGGCCCTGGCCGAACAGCAATTCCGAACCAGCCTGCAGACGATGAACCCCGGCCAGCTCTTCGCCCGCGCCGACGAGTTGAACGCCCAGGGCGACCGCGCCCGCGCGCGCGAAGTGCAGCGCACCTTGATGAGCCGCTTCCCCGACCATCCGCTGGCGGCCACGACGGCGCGGCAGATGACGGGTGAGTCGGGTGGCAGCACGAACGCGGGTGGAGGCTCGTCGCCAGCGGGCACGGCCAACGCGGCCAGCCGCCCTGCCGGAACGCGCCTTTCCAGCCAGACCTGCGAAGCCATGAAGCAGTCGGTCATCGCGACGAAGGTCGCACCCAATGCCTCGATCACCGCCAGCCAGGAAACGGTGATGTTCATGACGAAGACGGTGCTGGACATGATCGCCGCCAACTGCCCCACCGAGCCCGGCGTGACACCCGCCCAGATCGCCGCGGAACGTCAGACGCGCCAACAGCAGTACGCCGCCGCCGAGAACGCCTGCAATGCCGTGCAATCCGGCGGGCGCCGGTGCGTTGCGCAGAATCATTTCGGGCCCGGCCGTTGAAGCCCTGCGAGCGCAGGCCTCACGGCATCACGCAAATGCGTTTTTCGCGGGCCTCAGCACCTTGCCCTGAACTGCTGATCCCGGGCCTCCTTGCGCTGCTCGGCGATCCAGGATTGGGTCGCGCCACTCTGCGGCTGCCGCGCCAAACGGTCGTAGTACGCCACCCGCTCGTTGAAGTGCGCACAACGCGACGTGTCGCCACTGGCACCCGTCACGCCCGGTGACGTCGCACCGCGTTGCTGTGCGGCCTGTTGCTGGACCGCATAGCCCTGCCTGGTTTGCCGCTCCGCAATGTCCACCTGCTGTTCCCACGTCAGCCCTGCCGGGACCGGTTCGATGCGCTCGACCAGCGCGCCTCGCTCACGGCAGTGATTCGGCGACCAGAAACGCCCGCCACTGTTGCTCACGCAGAGAAACACCTGGGACGCACCGGCCGCCTCGAGGTTGCGCACCGGCGGCGACACGTCGACCACGCGCCCACCGCCGCCGCCACACGGCTCACCGCTGTACTGGTTGCCGCACCGGTAGACCTGCTGGGCATGGGCCATGCCGCTGGCGATCAGGAGAAGGCTGGCGAGGAAGGTGAGGCGCATGGACGCGATGGTAGTAGCGATGCCTCGCAGTGCACAGGTCATCGACGCCGGCCGCGCCGATGCCCCGCGCGAACCTGTTACACGCCGGCCTTGGCGCCCGCCGGCCGCAACGCCTCCCGCGCACGGCCGGAGAGCGGCACGCTCTCGGGCAGCAGCGCCAACGCCTGCGCCCCGCGCGCCGCAGTGCCCACATTGGCCACGAAGGTCCGCCGCGCGTCGTGGAACTCGAAGATCAGGTTGAAGGTGCCATAGGCCTCGCGCACATCGACCTGGCGGATGTCCGCGAAGGGCCGCTCGCGCTGGCGCAGCACGCGGTACACGAGTTGCTCGCTTTCGATTCGCAAGACAGGGTTCAGGCTGTTGGTCGCCAGCGCCACCCACGGCAGTCCGCGCAGGCCGGTGAAGGTGGCCACGACGGGCACCGCGCCGCCCTTGATTGCAAGGGGCGCAGCGCCCGCCCGGGGCGCCTTGGGCGTACGGAGCTTCTTCCAGAGCCAGTAGAGGAACCAGAACGACAGCCCTTGAAGGACGATCACTCCGACGGTCCCCAGGACGGTCATCCAATCCATCTGCACGTCGCCTTCCTCTGTGACACAAGCCTGGGCACTCCCCGGCAAGGCGCCATTAAAGCAGAGGGCTCCACGCGCCAGATGCACGCCATCTGTCATTTGAATTCTGGATTCAATACTGTACATTTAAACAGTATTCTCAAGGAATCCACATGCCGAAGAACGCATCTCAGTCCAACGCGTGGGTGAACCATGACCCAAGCTGAACTCTTCTTCCCCCGGCCGGCAACGCCGCCCTCGCCCCTCTTCAACTTCCACGAGCCCGCCACTGCGGCCGCGCTCGAAGACAACGAAGACGAGCCGCGTGACGCCTTTTCCGCCAAGCTGATCGACTACCCCCACTCGTCGGCCGACGCGGTCAGGGTCGCCGAGCAACGCTTTCGGCGCGAACTCGAAAAGCAGCTGGGCGCCGACGTGCTGCCAGCCATGCGCGCCTTCCAGAACGCCAGCGAGTCGAGCGACACCGACCTCACCAAGCGCGAGATCGCGCTGGCCGCGCGCTGGGTCAAGGCCTACGACGCCGCGCGGACGGCGGGCTTTCGCGACTTGGGCGACACGGACGAGGCGTACTTCGAAGTCAAGGCGATCTAGCACCCTGGCGAGGGCTCGTACCAGTTTTCGGTGATGGCTCCCTCGAGGGCAAAAAGACACACTTCGTCGCGTTTGTCTTGTTTGCTTTCACAGGGGGAAGAGTCCATGCCGATCCACGTCCACATCCACGGTGTCCATGGACAACCATCGCGCGTCCGCGCCCTTCGGCACTTGGCCGCCGTGGCCTTGCTGGTTGCCGGCAGTGTCCATGCGGCCGGCTTGGTCCACGGCAACGTGGGCAATGTGGGCGCGGTGCAGTCGGGTGGATTCGGCGGTGTCGGCGGAGGTGCCGCCTCGACCTCCGGCGACGGTGCGACAGCGCTGGGTGCGGGCGGCGATGGTGGTGTGGGAACGTCCGGCGGGACCGGCGGCACGGGAGGGGCCGGCGCCAGCGCCACCGCAAGTAGCGCGACGGCCATCGGAGGCGGAGGCACCGGTGGAGAGGGCAGCGCAGGCGGCACGGGCGGCACCGGAGGACGTGGCGCACAAGCATCGACCAGCGGGGCCATCGCGCTCGGCGCGGGAGGCGTCGGCGCTAGCGGTTGCTGCGGCTTTCCCCCCCGTCGGGCGGCAGCGGCGCACAGGCATCGGGCGACGCCGCCGTCGCCATCGGCAGCGCCTTGGGCACCCAACAGGGCGCCCAGGCCTCCGGCAACGGCAGCACGGCCATCGGCGGCGCGAGCGACACAGCCTCGGGCGCCGCAGCACTGGCCACAGGCGGCGTGGCGATCGGCTCCGGCAGCCGGGTCGTGAACGGTGCGAACGGCGGCGTGGCCATCGGCGCGAACTCGGTCGCCACATCGGCCAACACCGTGTCTTTCGGCAGCACGGGACAGACGCGCGGCCTGGT
>Ga0055536_1001130_pt1 | contig 16699 bp, 18 predicted proteins | sample AraplaCvi_mLB_r2_FD_55037 | JGI IMG/M metagenome (GOLD analysis project Ga0055536, IMG submission 55037) | Arabidopsis root microbial communities from North Carolina, USA - plate scrape MF_Cvi_mLB_r2 | ecosystem: Host-associated > Plants > Roots > Endosphere | place: USA: North Carolina...
AACAGCGGGATGTTCTCGTACCAGGACAGCTTGTGCTTGCAGTGCGGGCAGTGCGACGGCTCGACCACGATCCCGGGCGGGGGTGGTTCGTAGATGTCCGGCAGCTCCAGCACCTCGCGGGCGTCGCGCTTCCACTGCCATTCCAGCCTCTTGGGGAGGCGCAGGATGACCACGTTGAGGAAGCTGCCGATCAACAGCCCCAGTGCGGCCGCGGCGGGATAGCCGAGGCCGGGATGCTGGTCTAGAAATGCCATGGTGTCCTTAGCCGACGACGGCGCCGAGTTTGAAGATGGGCAGGTACATGCCGATCACCATGCCGCCGACAATAGTACCAATGAACACCATGATCATCGGCTCCAACAGGCTGCTCAGGGAGTCCACGGCATTGTTGACCTCCTGCTCATAGTACTCGGCCACCTTGAACAGCATGGTATCGAGCGCACCGGCCTCTTCGCCGATGGCGGTCATCTGGATGACCATGTGCGGGAAGATGTTGACCTGCTTCATGGCCATATTGACCGGGTAGCCTACCGCCACGTCGTCGCGCATCCGCAGCACGGCCTCCTCGTACACCTTGTTGCCGGTTGCGCCGGCTACGATGCCCAGCGCTTCGACCAGCGGCACACCGGCCTTGAAGGTCACGGCAGTGGTGCGGGCGAAGCGGGCGATGGCGCTGTTGTTCATGATCTCGCCGATCACCGGCACCTTCAGGATCAGGCGATCCATGGTGTGTTGCAGCTTGGGCGAGCGCTTGTAGGTGTAAATGAACCCGGCAAAAGCGCCGCCGAAGATCAACCCGATCAGCCACCAGTACGACACAGTGAACCGGGACAGGCTGACGATCATCTGGGTGAAGGCGGGCAATTCCGCGCCGAAACCGGAGAACACTTCTTCGAATTGCGGCACCACGAAGATCAACAGGATCGCGCTGACAATGATCGCCACCGCCACCACCATGGCAGGATAGAACAGCGCCTTCTTGATCTTGCCCTTCAGCGCTTCGATGTTCTCCTTGTAGGTGGCCACCGTGTCCAGCACGGTTTCCAGCACGCCAGCGCCTTCACCGGCCCGTACCAGGTTTCGGTAGAGCTCGTCGAACTGCACCGGGTGTTTGCTGATGGCCTCATACAGTGACGAGCCACCCTCGATATCGGTGCGGATTCCGTCCACCAGCTTCTTCATGCGCGGATTCTTGTGTCCGCTGCCAATGATTTCCAGGGCGCTCACGATCGGCACGCCGGACTTCATCATGGTGGCCATCTGGCGGCTGAAGAAGGAAATGTCCTTCGCCCCCACGGCTTTACCGGCCGCGCCGAACAACGGTTTGGGCTTGGGCTTGACCACCCCCGGCATGATGCCTTGGCGGCGCAGCTCGGCGCGCAGCAGGTTGGCGTTCTTCGCCACCTGCTCGCCCTTCATCTTCACACCCCGCTTGTCGGTCCCCTCCCAGACAAACGGCTGCATCTCCATGGTGCTACGCGCCACGGGCTCTTTCTTGATCGCACTACGGCTGACAGACATGTAAGGCTCCCCGGCCGCGCCATCCCCAGGCGGGCTTCTGGCCGAATGGTAGCCGGTTCCGGCCCGCAGTGGCATCCCTCTTGCACGGCAGACCATGACCTGCGGCACGGGCCGGATCCGTCAGAAGGTGACGCAGCACGTCACTATGCTGGGTGGGTCTCACTTTGTTGCGCGGGGGGTTCCAATCCTGAAGATTGCTGCCATCATTGCGCCGGGGAAATGCTGGGGAGCATTGCCGGGAACTTGGCACGCAACCTGCTATCAACCACCCGCACGGGCGTCAGCCTTGCTCGGCCGGTCCATCGGCCAGGCTTCGTCCCAGTGTTCGCTAACTATCTACCTCTAGGGGATGTACACATGAAGAAGCAGCAGGGCTTTACCCTTATCGAACTGATGATCGTTGTCGCGATCATCGCCATCCTGGCCGCCATCGCACTGCCGGCGTACCAGGACTACACCGTCCGTTCGCGCGTTGCTGAAGGCATGGGCCTGGTGTCCGCTGCCAAGGTGAGCGTTGTCGAAAACGCTGCCAACGGCAACGCCTTCGCCAGCGGCTACACCCCGCCGACCGCCACCCCGAACACCGCTTCGGTTGGCATCGCTGCCAACGGCGTGATCACCCTCACCACCACTGCTCGCGCAGGCGGCGGTACCATCGTCTTCACCCCGTCCCCGGCCCTGGTTGTGGGCACCCCCCCGGCCAGCAACGTGACCTGGGTCTGCAACACCGGCGGCACGCTGGCTGCGAAGTTCCGTCCGGCCGAATGCCGTCCGTGATGTTTGAAGTTCAGTAGCTGAAAAAAGCCCCGCACATGCGGGGTTTTTTTTGCGATAAATTACGCTACACGCCTGAAAGTCGTCCGGGGAACCACGCATGAACGCTATTGCTACCGCCAACCTTGTCGGCATTACCGGTATCGCGCGCCGTCTGGTACAGGACGGTGCGCTGGAGGAAGCCGCCGCCCGCGAAGCAATGGCCAAGGCAAGTGCGGCCAAGCAGCCGCTGCCACAGTATTTCGCAGAGAAGAAGCTGGTCACCCCGGCGCAACTGGCTGCGGCCAATGCACTGGAATTCGGCATGCCGTTGTTGGACGTCAACGTGTTCGACAGTGCGCAAAGTGCGATCAGCCTGGTGAGCGAGGAGCTGCTGCGCAAGCACCACGTGTTGCCGTTGTTCAAGCGGGGCGGAAAGCTGTTCGTTGGCACCAGCGACCCGACCCACTCACTGGATGAGATCAAGTTTCACACCAATCTGGTGGTCGAGCCGATCCTGGTCGATGAGGACCAGATCAGGCGCACGCTGGAGCAATGGCAGTCCAAGCATGACGCCCTGGGGAACTCTCTCGGCGGCGATGACGAAGGCATGGGAGACCTGGAGGTCTCGGTCAACGACGACGAGGGCGGCACCACGGAATCCGGGGTGGATGCCAAGGGTGATGACACCCCGGTGGTGAAGTTCGTCAACAAGGTGCTGGTGGATGCGATCCGCAAGGGCGCTTCCGATATCCATTTCGAGCCTTATGAAGATGATTACCGCGTGCGGTTCCGTATCGACGGCCTGCTGAAGAACGTGGCCAAGGCACCAGTCAAGCTGAGCCAGCGCATTGCTGCGCGCCTCAAGGTCATGTCGCAGTTGGACATCGCCGAAAAGCGCGTGCCGCAGGACGGGCGCATCAAGCTCAACCTGTCCAAGACCAAGCAGATCGACTTCCGCGTCAGCACCCTGCCGACCCTGTTTGGTGAAAAGGTGGTGCTGCGTATCCTGGACGGCAGTGCCGCCAAGCTGGGTATCGATAAGCTCGGCTACGAGCCCGAACAGCAACGACTGTTCCTTGAGGCCATCCACAAGCCCTACGGCATGGTGCTGGTCACCGGCCCCACGGGGTCGGGTAAGACGGTGTCGCTGTATACCGCGCTGGGAATCCTCAACGACGAAACGCGCAACATCTCCACTGCCGAGGATCCGGTAGAAATCCGCCTGCCGGGTGTGAACCAGGTGCAGCAGAACGTCAAGCGCGGCATGACCTTCGCCGCTGCTCTGCGCTCCTTCCTGCGACAGGATCCGGACATCATCATGGTCGGCGAAATCCGTGACCTCGAAACGGCTGAAATCGCGGTCAAGGCGGCGCAGACCGGGCACATGGTGCTGTCCACCCTGCATACCAATGACGGCCCACAAACGATCGCCCGACTGATGAACATGGGCATTGCTCCGTTCAACATCACCAGTTCGGTGACCCTGGTCATTGCACAGCGTCTGGCTCGCCGGTTGTGCAGCAACTGCAAGCGTCCAGCGAACCTGCCGGACAACGCGCTGCTGGCGGAGGGGTTCACCCAGGCCCAACTGGATGCAGGTATCACCCTCTACGAACCGGTTGGCTGCGACGAGTGCACCGAGGGCTACAAGGGCCGAACCGGTATCTACCAGGTGATGCCGATGAGCGAAGAGATCTCGGTGATCGTCCTGGAGGGCGGCAATGCAATCCAGATTGCTGAGGCTGCGCAACGCGCCGGCATCAACGATCTGCGGCAATCCGCTCTGGTGAAGGCGGCAGCCGGCACTACAAGCTTGGCCGAAATCAACCGTGTGACCAAGGACTGATAGCGTTCTCTTGGCACGATAAGTGCTTGCCAGTCAGTTGAATGGCCGACTGGGGGGCATGTAGTGAAGAGTGCGAAGGGGTTCACCCTGATTGAGTTGATGATCGTTGTGGCGATCATCGCGATTTTGGCGGCGATTGCCTTGCCTGCTTATCAGGATTACACGATACGGGCCAGGGTAACCGAGGCTTTGCTGATTGCATCGGCTCCCAAGGTTACGGTGGGGGAGAACATCAATAGCGCCAATGCGTTGAACGCGACGGCCTGTCGGGGCGTGGAAGGACAGGCGACGGCAACAACCAACGTGGTGTCAATGACGTGTACTGGAAACGGCGTCATCACGGTGGTCACTACGCTGAGAGCCGGAAATGTGACCGTTCTGCTGAGGCCGAGCTTCACGCAGGATGACGCCATCCGTTGGGCGTGCATCAGAACGGCGGGCGAGAACAGCCACGTACCGGCGGGGTGTCGGAGCTGACGGGATTACGGGGGCTTCTTTATTTGTGAGGCTGGTTCCAACCGCTTTGCCCCGGGCATGTCATCATCCGCTCTGGCTCTTTGAGTGCGCTGTACGGATCGCGGCACCGACGCTATGCCGCCCTAAACGGAACTGGGTATGCGATCTGCAACGAGTTGGAGTGCGGGCAGCAAGGCAATGGCATTAGGAATGCTCGCCGCCGCGACGGTGTTTTCTGCAGGTGCTCAGAACGACGGGAAACCCACCTGGAGTTTGAAGGCATCCACTCCCACCGCCAAGCTCGTGGGCGAATGGGAACTGTCGAATCCCCCCGGAGCCGCAACAGCGAGGCCCGGCTCCAGCACCCCCGGGGTAGCGCAGGTCGGCGTGACCAAAGGTGCTTCGTTCCAACTTTCGGTCAAGCTTGTGAGCCCGACCGGCGTCGTTAAAGACGTTACAGGATCCCCAAAGCTCATCTATCGACCGAAGGGCTGCATGTCGATCGGGGCCAACGGGATTGCGACGGTTCTGCGCTCGGCCCCTGCGCCGTGGACATGCAATTCCGGCGATCCGGTGCCGCTCACCATCATCTACGCCGATCAGTCGACCGGTGTTGCGGCAGTCAACATGTACTTGTTCAAGATCAATTGAGATCGTTGGATCTGGCGCAGGCTGGCCGTTGATCCGCCATTGCGCTATCAGGTTTGGCCCGAAGAATAATGGCGGCGCCGTGACATGCCGCGCTTGAAGGACTTTGCAGAGGCTAAAAGGACTGCAGCTTCGTGGTCGACTCGCTGTCGCCGACCTCAGCTACCAATTTCGGCAGCGGCGCAATAGGCAGGGACGCACACTGGGGCTTGGCTCACGTGCAAGCGTTCACGCCGCCGTGCGACGGTGCGTCATCGGCTTGCTGTTGCTTGCGCTTGCGATGCTTATCCCTGCCTGCGCAAAGGCTCAGGTCAAGATTCCCGAGAGGACATGCGGGATGATGCGCTCATCGTTGCCAGTGATGTATTCGGCCACCGGTCAGTCGACTAATTCCATGGCTTGGCACCTGGAATAACTAATGTCCAAAGAATGGCTTATTCAAGTTAAAGGGCTCATCAGGCGTGGCGATGCTCGAATACCAGCGGAAGTAGGAGTATCGACGCCCGAATCCGTTGATGGTGAAACGGAGTATCGATGCCGAATTCGGTTATCGCCATTCTTGAGGAGGGAAGTTGAAATTGCTGGCATGGATTCTCAACAAGCCGAGAAACTAGCCACTGCCTTCGCCAAGTCGATCATAGGAGATGAGCTGCTGGAAGACGAAGCCGGCCAGGGGATTCAATGGTAGATGCTCGTCGCTGGTGTACTCTGCTGAAAGGGGAGTGCTCAGACGCAAATAGAGGAAGGCTTCAATCAATAGTGGCAGCCGGAGCGTACGACGAATTTTTGCGTCCAAGCGCAGGTGGGATGACAGTGGTCGACATTCGGGGGTTGTGCCATGAGACCGCGTGGAAGTGTCCTGCTATTGGCTGTGCTGCTAGTCCAAGGTTGTGCTGCTGAACTCCGTCGTAACGCAGCGTGCCCTTTGCTGGACATCGACTTCGTCGGTGTCAAGGATCAGGGCTCGTTGCAGGCTCGAGAAGAGTTCACGATACGTAGCTCAGGCGCGCGTTCCAGCGATATCCCTCTTGGAGATCCCGGTCGCTCCTTGGCTGATGATTACTACGTACGCGTGCTTCGCCGAGATTCGGCGAGCTCGGAATGGCGGGAGGATGATCCCGATCTCGGGCATTCGAGGGCGCCAGCGGGTGCGAGGCCACTCGCCTCCGTTCGATGCGTTGGGATGTGGCGTGTAGTGTATGGATTGCTCAGATAGGGATTTCAGGTTTTCAAGTGCAGGAGACTGGTGTGAGTGACGTGACGTGTCAGGAGATGTTTGATGATGTCGAGTTCCATGATGGCGTCATCAATTCAGTTTCCCTATCAATTGTTGAGCGAACATGCGAGATCGACTTAAGCCTTGGTGACTACAAGGTGGGTAGGGCGAGATCAGCGTGCTTGCTCTCCTGTGCGGGCACGGAGGAGTTCTTCGGGCGATTTGGTTTTGAGGAGTTGGCCCGCAACGCTTCATTCGGGAACATCCAAGATGGTCGCGTTGACGCCTCACGCGGAAGTCTTCGGCTCTACCTGGCGGGAGGGCTCGTCGAGGCGGCCGGTCGTGATGTGCGGTTGGCTGCACTGCCTCGGCCAATGGATGCAGCCGAAACGTCGCGCGTTCGGGCTGGCGGTGGCGGGTTCAAGAAGATCGAGGGTATGGAGTTGGATTTTTCATATCTAGAATCGATCCATTTCTCGCCTGCCGCCGGTATTTGCTCCATGAATCTGCTCATGCGCAAGGGAGGCATTACCTCAGAGCCCCAGCCTGTGACGATCGCATTTGGTGGTGTGACGTCCTGCCTGGCCAAGCTGGATGTCGCCTCGCTGGCGGGCGAGCACCGGTTTGGCAATGTTCGAAGCTGCATAGTTCACCGTAAGCAGAATATGATCAGGATGTACGTCAGCGATGGCTTCATTGAAGTGGTCGCGACGCGCGTCTCGATTGTTCAGCCATGACAGCTCGCGAAGTCTTGCCGTGATGCTGTTGGTTGGTACGCCCATGATCGTAGTTTGCGGTTTGTCGCTAAATGGATCCAAGTCTTCTTGATCAGTGCTTGAGTCGCAGGTCGAGCCACAAGCCTTGCGGGGTCGGTGGAACGGGCCGAGAGGCTGTGCCAGATCCATATCCAGATCCACGTCCTGGTCGCAAGCGAGGAAACATTCGGTCCGCCAGACCTTGGTAGCGTCTGCTTGGATGAGTCAGATTCCACAGGCTGTATAGACCATCCGGCTGACGCCTCGCGATGCTCAACGAGGAACTTTGGCGCCAGATTATTGAAGGGTGTGAGGTGGCAGCGAGTCTCGAGCAACGTGCTGAGTCGTACCGTGCCGCCGTGCCCTGGAAGTCGTATGCTTCCCTCGGGCGTGCGCGCCAGTTCGAATTCAGGGACACGCGGGAATGGGTAGATGAGCTTCTGAAGGGATGCGGGTATGAAAGACGTAACGGGTCAAATGCAGAGATTCAAGGAAGCAAGCCGGCATATCTGGAATTCCTACCTGATGCCTGGCGAAGGTGTCCTGGACATGGCGGTGGAGGATTCTTTCCTCCAGATCGAGCGAGAGCTGCTGCGCAGCATCGTGCTCGAGGGGAGTGCCGCCGCAGATCAATACGGGCACTCCGCTATTGGTGGCCTTATCGTAAAGCCAAAGCCCCTGCACCGGGAAGTGCCTGTCCAGTTTGCCCGTGCCGGGTCAGATGGAAATAACTACTGGAGCGAGGACGAGCGGGTTGCAGCTGCCGATATTCCCAAGCTTGAGTTCGTGGACTTCTTCGACTGGACGCACTACGGGTACGTTGACTACGCCATTGTTCGCGCAGCCGACTCTGGCTCTGGGCGGCGGGTGCTGATCCAGGCCTTGTACTGTGATTTCTGGTGGGACGCCATGGACGGCGGGTCTCAACCTTAATAGGTCCGAGCGCGGTCCTGGGTGGGAAATGAGAACGCGACCAGCCACTTGCAGGCCAATGGAAGCTTTAGGGGGTTAGCCGGCTATGTACAGATTGTCCGTCGCACTTTGGATTGCCGAGTTCCTTTCTGGCTCGGTGTCGAGCGATCCGGCTTATGCAGGCCCAGGTTGCGAGTGTCCGCCCATGCAGCTAATTACACTGGGTAGTACCGACCAGTGGAGGGGCGTTCTGGCCGATTTCCCAAACGAGAGTTTGGATGTCAGTGTTCCCATGGACGCGGCTTTCCTCGAACAATTTGGTCCGGATGCTACGCTTAGTCTGAAAATGAGTAGTATTGCAACACGCTGCGAGGTTGATTCCGAATCGGTGCGCGTAGGCGACCTGACCGGTCGGATTGGTGACGATGATCATGGATAAGTTCGTGTTTCATCTCTTCTACGTCGCCGTGGCCATCATCATCAGCCGAACGTGCGCGGTAATTCTTGCGCGTCGAGCTGTGGAGAAGACCGCGGGCGAGGAAGTTCTCGCTAAGCTGCCCCTTTTGGCGTCCAGAGACATCGGCGATATGCAGGACACCTTCTACGGGTGCGTGCTGGCGATCAGAACGGGTTCCTTGCGCAGGCCTGCGACCATGGCTGCGCTTGTGCAAATGTGCCTGTGGGGCGTCGTCGTTGCCCTGCTGTTGATGATGGCCGTCGTGGGTATTATTGACATTGTGAAACACGCAAAAGGGGAGTGATCGTGTATCCGGATACGGAAAAATCAAGCCCCGGGAGTTCAATCTATGAGCGCGGGAAAGTTCAGGCTCCACACGTGCACGTCAAGTATGCCCAAGACGAGCAGATATACGTCAACTGGACCCCGGGACGTCAGTCGGGCATCGAAGTGAACGGGCTTCGTGATCCCGGGTTTGGCCCTGGACCGGTGTACTACGCTGATCTGGATTTGGTCGAGGTCAGGCTGAGTGATTGGGTAGCGCAGAAGGGAGAGGCCGGACGGGCAGGCCTTGCGTATCTTTTAGAGACGCTGGCCGGTAGCCCCGACCTTGAGCTCGGCGACGAGACCGTTCTCTGGAAGAAGCGGTGACCTTGCCTTCCAACGTGAGAGGGCGTGATCATAGAGCTCCCGAGGAGTAGGGAAGTGAAGTACGAAGACGGGTTTGAGGTGCTGCTCCATGACCAGGTGGATCTGGGTGGGGGGGTGACCGGAACGGTTGTCGCGGTGCTAGATACCGGGATGTACACCCCTGACTATCTGGAGGAGCATTGGGGTTACCTTGCACAAGGCGCCCTGGTGAAATCGTCGGAAATGGGCTTGGTGCATTTTCCGTATCCCGATGTTGATTTCACGCTAATTCGGCGCGGTTGAGGTGCCTTGCGGTCTGGTTGGCCTGGGGGGCGTCCGTCCATGCTGCGAAGTACGCGCTGTCGCCGACCGTTCGATCGGCGCACTATGGCCTACGTGCGGACCTGCGTTTTTCGTCTTTATCAATCTGCAGCGACGGCTGGGTTACAAGGTCAGCGTTATGAGCAGTTGGTAGTGCAGGCACAGGCGCAGTTTGCGCTCGTATTTGATGAGCCAATCGGAACGGAAGAAATGTCGCTGCAGGTCCCCAAGGTGTCATGAGATCATCCCGAATGGCTAATTTGCCAACTGCAGTGACGACCGAGTACGACCGCCTCGTTAGCGCGGATGACTGGGATGGCGTGAGGGTCCTGCTCGCGCCTCTTGTGGAGTTCGGTCTTGCAGAGGCGCTTTACCTATCGGCCATGTCGAGTCAGCCGGGCGAGAGTGAAGAGCAATTCCACGCACGTCATGTCGATTCTGTGAGAGTGGCGGCGAAATCGGGCTACGCGCCTGCGCTATTCATGCAAGGCATGTATCACTTGTTCGGTGACCTGGCGCCATTGGACAAGAAGCTGGCAGCAGAGAGTTTTGCGGCCGCAGCTCGTCAAGGCTACCCCCCAGCTCAGTATGAGTACGGGCTCTCGTTGGTGCATGGGGTCGGCGTTTCCGCCGATGTCCTGAAAGGGATGCGCTTGATTCACGCTGCCGCTTCTGCGGGGAATGAGGCCGCCCAGGAGTTTGTTCGAGCCGAGGGCGACAGTGCCGGGCTGTAGATGGCTACGATCGGTAAGGTCGGCGGAGACTTAAAGCCGTCCTGATGGCGCTGGGGTGTTGGTCAGGTCAAGTGAGGCTCGGACGGACGACTGAATTCGTCACCGGGCGAAGTAGTCACGGCGCTACCGTATTGATCGGTGCTTGTGCTGCAGGTCAAGCGACAAGCTCTGTGAGGTACGGCAGAAGGGTCGAGGCGTTGAGGAACAAAACAATGAGTAATGAACCCCCTCAGTCTACGCTCCAAGCGCTGGCCGTCATCTATAAGAACGGTGGCGGTCCTTCCAGTGCGGTGTACGTGAAATACGGGGGTGACAAAGCGGTTTACCAGAAGTGGGCGCCCCGGCGTCTCTGAAGACGACACTGTGTGAAGACACGCTCGATGACCGGGGTGCGGCGTCTTGGTGAGAACATGCGGGATGATGCGCCCAAAAAAATCAAACGCAACGGGGCGTGCCCACTTGCCGTTGGGACTTCAGATGAAAATGGAATTACCAGAAATCAGAGTTTTCGTCCACGGATGGCCTCCCTACACCGGCGCGCAGGTTGAACTCGCAATGGTCTCAATGGATGAGTACACGATTGGGAATCTTCAGCGGGCAGTCTCGGACGCCGTGAGCATGGTTGATCAATCGGTTGGAGGCGCGGAGCTTCCGCTCTTGAGGCCTCAATTGTCCGTTTGGCTCCGAAGCGAACGGGGTGTGTGCGCCAGGATGAGGCTTTCCGCGGATTTGATCCGGAGGATTTCAGCTGCGGGCGCCAGCATTGACTTCGATCCTATGTACGATGGGATGGAGTATCTTCGCTCGGAAATGACCGACGCGCGGGTGGCACCGCCCGAGGTTAGTGCCTTCGTTCTTGGCTCTGATCCAGGCTCTGGAGCGGAAAAGGTAATCGCGAGGTCGACCTGTGGCGTGTACAGTTTCGAGAATGTTGAACTGTTGATCTACGCCATGCTGAAGGACGCTTGTGTCGAGGTAGGTGAGTTGCTGCCTCGATGGAACCCTCGCGTCTTGCTGCAGCCGGCTCTTCGCCGCGATGATCGAGCCAGCATGCACTTCACTTCAGACGTGATACGGAAAATTGCAGAAGCCGGTGCATCACTGGAATTCGATCCCTCCGTTTATGTCGACGTGGAGGATCAATCCAGACTGCTCGATGGCTGCTGATTGCCCGGGCGGCGGATAGCTGGAACGTCGCGGGCTTCCGCATCTGAGTTTCCAAGCTCAGGGTAGTGGCGGGCAATACAGTCGTGGGTGCGAAGCAAGACCGCTGCGGAATTGGGTGGCCGTGTGGCCGTTGGTCAACAAGGCTCAGGGAGGTGCTATGAAGTATGTTAATAATGGACCAGGCATTGCTGTAGGTGACTCGGTGCTTGTTGAAGGCGATATAAGAGGGTTGGTAATTTGCGATTTTGACAACTGGCAATGCTTGACTGGCTATGAGGGTTGGTTGACCAAGGAGGAAATGGTGGGTGGGGGATTTCTGTCCAGTGGTGTCTTGATCGAAACTGCGGAAATCGGCATCGTCCACTATGCCTTGCCTGACGATGAAATCGCTTTGGTTGCTCGGGCAGAGGCAGATCCACACCCTTAGTCGGGATGCTTTGCGGAAATTATGTTTCCGGGATGTGGGCCGCGGTACCTGCGCCTTGCTTGCGATTGCTTGAGTGCCCTGTTCGCGTTCAAGTTGCTGGAGTCCCCAAGAGCGATTGGGTCAGAGACCATGGCGAGCAGGGGCCTGGCCGCGTTTTTTGAATTGCGGGATGTTCTCGATGGCGAATGAGGATTGGACCTGGCCGCAAGCTCGATAGCCTGGCGAAGGGCGTGTCAGGCAAAGTGATGGCATGTTCTTCACCATTGGCGTCTGACTCGATGCCCCGGAACTGGTGCCCCTTCGTTGGGCCAGCCGGGCAGAGCCCGGCTCTACCTCACCGTCTGGTACTTTTGCTGAAGCTTCCACCAGAACCATTGCGAGGTGCTGGAGAACGGGGCCAAGCGTTCTGCCAGGTCCAGATCGACGTCGTGGTCGCCGGCGAGAAAGCATTCTGCCAGATCCTGCGAGATGCCGATGGCGTGGGCGAAGTCCAGTGTGGACGCGCCCATGGGGGCGAGGATGTGTTCGCGCACCAGCCAGCCGGGGTGTTCGTGTACGACGTCGCTGCCCGTATCTGCGCTGCCGAGTTTTTCGATATGCTTTTCAAAGTTCCGCGGCTGCCGGTCGCGGGTTGATTCCGGGTATTCGATCAGGCGGACGATCAACTGGCCGACACCAGCCTCTACGCTGACACTTGCACCGGTTCGGAAGCCTGCCTTTTCCAGCCAGTGTCCGTGTATCGAAAGGCACGGTGCGGCACCGTTGCTGAAGGTGTCCATCCACGGGTAGGTATGCGCGCGCACGGTGTAGTGGCGCGGGCGGGCTGCGGTGGGGAGGTGGACTTCGGGGAAGAGAGGGGTGTTGCGTGCTGAGCGCATGGGGAGCCTCCAAGGGGAAATCTCCCTTGCCGGGTGGGCAAGGGAGCCGGGAGGTTCAAATCCGCGTGGATGCGTGCGGCGTGGAGTATTTCCCCGGTTGAGGGGTCTTGTATTAGCCACCCTCCCGACATGGGACGTCCGTAATTTTGCATCCACTTGGAGATTTGAAGCTCCGTCGCACACCATGCGCGATGATGTGTTGGGCGGCTAGTTGATTGTTTCTGTTGGTTTTGCGGGTTTCGGTAGGCGTTGCCTAAACCTTGTCGCGAGTGGCGCGGGTTTGGGCGGAAGTGCGACGGTGGTGCGGTTTGGGTGAGTTGGTCGCGTCATGGTTTACGTGGGACACGCATGGCGTGTCGCTACGCGGATCACGCAGTTGGCGTAGTGACACGCCACGCGTGTCATCGCGTCAACAGGTCGAACGTAGTGACACGCCATGCGTGTCATCGCGGTGACTGGCGAAGCCGGAGTCGCGCGGCCCCGGGATAAGAACGTGACGATCATCGCGCCCAGCCACGCAGGGCGTGGCTCTACGGGTTTGTTGCTTAACGTGGAATTCAAGCCGGCTTCGGATTCAATCCATTCCCAGCTTTTTCAGCTTGTACCGCAACGCCCGGAAGGTGATCCCCAGCTGCGCCGCGGTCTTGGTCTTGTTCCAGCGGTTCTCTTCCAGCGCCTTCTGGATCGCGGTGCGTTCCATCTGTTCGATATACGAAGGCAGCGCGCCACTGCCCGCGGGCAGGTCCACCACGGCTTCTTCATGCGCTGCCACGGCCGCGCCGGTCTGGCGCACGGCCCCCGGTTGCGGCAGGCGCAGGTCGCTGGCGCCAATGCTGTCGCCTTCGGCCAGGGCCAGCGCACGTTCCAGGATGTTCTCCAGTTCGCGCACGTTGCCCGGGAAGTGGTACGCGCCCAGCGCGTCCAGCGCCGAGGGCGCCAGCAGCGGGGTGGGGCGGCCGTGGGTGCGCGCCAAGCGGGAAAGAATGGAGGCCGCCAGCTGCGGCAGGTCACTACGGCGCTCGCGCAGCGGCGGCACGCGCAGTTCGATCACGTTGATGCGGTAATACAGGTCGTGGCGGAAGCGCCCGTCTTCGACCAGGTCACCCAGGTCCTTGTGCGTGGCCGACAGGATGCGCACGTCCACCGGCACTTCGGTGGCCGAACCCACCGGGCGGATCTGCTTTTCCTGGATGGCGCGCAGCAGCTTCACCTGCATCTGCAGCGGCAGTTCGGCCACTTCATCCAGGAACAGGGTGCCGCCATGCGCGGCCTGGAACAGGCCGGGCTTGTCGGCGTGGGCGCCGCTGAAGCTGCCCTTCTTGTGCCCGAAGAATTCGCTTTCCATCAGTTCGGACGGAATGGCGCCGCAGTTGACCGGCACGAACGCGCCCGGTGCGCGCGCGCTCTGGCCGTGGATGGTGCGTGCCACCAGCTCCTTGCCCACGCCGGATTCGCCCAGGATGTACACCGGCGCCTGGCTGCGCGCGACCTTGGTGATGGTGGCGCGCAGGCCGTCCATGGCGGCCGACTCGCCCAGCAGGCGGGCGGTGGTGTCGCTGGTCAGCGGCGGCGGGGCCGGGCGCTCGGTGTTGTTAAGTTCGAGCGCGTGCTTGACCAGGCCGCGCAGCACCGAGATGTCCACCGGCTTGCTGACGAAGTCGAACGCGCCGGCCTTCAGTGCTTCCACCGCCAGGTCCATGCTGCCGAAGGCGGTGATCATCGCCACCGGGGTGCGCGGGTAGTGCTGGGCGATTTCGGTGACCAGCTCGATGCCGTTGCCGTCGGGCAGCCGCATGTCGGTGATGCACAGGTCATAGGGGTTGCTGGCCAGCAGCTCGCGCGCTTCGGCAAGGTTGGCGGCGGTGCTGATGCGCAGGCCCATGCGGCCCAGGGTCAGTACCAGCAGTTCGCGGATGTCGCGTTCGTCGTCGACGACGAGGGCGCTGCGGGTTTCGTTCATATGGGGGAAAGATAGCCGAGTGCGGTTGATAACGACAAATTGTTGACGCCCGCAGGGGAGCGGGTCATTGCGGCAGCATGGTGTGCGGGCCGGGCAGCACCAGCCGGAAGCACGCACCGCCTGCCGGCACCGACACGTACTCCAGGCTGGCCTGGTTGGCGCGGCACAGTTCGCGGGCGATATACAGGCCCAGCCCGGTGCCGTGCTCGGAGGTGGTGAAGAACGGGCGGAACAGCTGCGCGGCCACCGATTCGGGAATGCCCGGGCCCCGGTCCATCACGTCGATCACCGCAGAGCGGTCCTGGCGCGCCACCCGCAGCCGCACCCGGGCCGGGTCCTGGCCGGTGCGGCCGTACTTGAGCGCGTTGTGGACCAGCACGGTGAGGATCTGGTGCAGGTGGCGCGGGTCGACCAGGCCATGCACCGAGGAGGCGCTGATGATCGGCTCGATGCTGTCCGTTTCCAGGGTCAGACTCTGCTTGTACTCCAGCACGAAGCGGCGCACGAACGCGGCCAGGTCCAGGTTTTCCGGGTTGGCCCGTTCGCGCCTTGCCAGCCCCAATACGCTTTCGACGATGCCGTTGGTGCGCTGGCACTGCTGGTGGATGATCTGCAGCAGGCGGCGGTCGGTGTCGCCGATGGCGGTGGACTCTTCCAGCAGCTGGGCGGCGTAGTTGATCGCCGCCAGCGGGTTGCGGATCTCGTGGGCCAGGCTGGCCGAGAACCGGCCCATGGCCGACAGGGTGAGCGACTCGGCGCGACGCGAGACCACGCTGGAGTCGTCCAGGAACACCAGGGTGAGGTCGCTGCCGGCCAGCAGGCGGGCGAAGCGCGGCTGCACTTCGGGCTGGTCGGCGGAGAGCTGCAGCGGGGTTTCTTCGTTGGCCCAGCCATTACGCCAGCGCTGCAGGCGGCGGCTGAGGTCGGGGGCGGCGCTGCCCAGGTCGAGCAGGCCGGTGCCGCTGTTGCCGTCGTTGTCGCCGATCAGGGTGGAGGCCGCTTCGTTGGCCAGGGTGATGCGGTTGGCCGCGTCCACCACCAGCACGCCGGTGCGCATGCGGCGGATGATCAGTTCGTTGATCTGGAACAGGTTGGCCACCTCGTCGCCGCGCTGGTTGGCCAGCTGCTGGTTCTGGCGGGCACGGTTGCCGACCTGGTAGCTGACGAACGCCAAGGCCAGGAAGCTGCTGATGAACATGGCCAGCTCGGCCAGGGTGCGGGTGGGGTCGCCGGTTTCCAGCAGGTTCCACACGTAGCCGCCGGCGGTGGCGGCCCCGGCCGTCAGGGCAAGGCCCATGCCCCACGACAGCGGCAGCAGGGTCGCGGCGGCGGCGATGTTGAACAGCAGGGCCATGGAGAGGCCGGCGCTGGCGCCGGGCAGGGCATGGGCCAGCAGCACGGTGGCGGCGATGTCCACCAGCAGGCTGGTCACCACGGTGCGGCGCAGCCAACGGTCGTTGCGGCCGAGCATGAGGATCAGCAAGGACGCCACCAGGTAGCTGATGCTGACGATCGCAGCCAGTTCCGGGTGGGTGGACTCCCCCACCAGCCCGCTGAGTGGGCTGAACAACAGCGCGGCGATGACCGCGGCGATCAGCACCCGGTACAGGGCGAAGAAGTACAGCTCCCGCTTCGGCAAGGACTCGATGCGGTCGATCAGTGAAGCGCTGGGTGACACGCCGGAACTCCCCTTCTGGCTGTCGGGTGGTGAAGCCGGGCAGAGCCCGGCTCTACCGGCCCCCCGCCGTAGAGCCGGGCTCTGCCCGGCTGCTCGTATCCTCACAGTATAGGAAACCCACCCGAAGATGGGTGGCCTGCGCCAGGCCGCGCATTCTGCCCGCTTGCGACCCGCGCCCCGCCTGCCCTGGCCGACGCAACTGACTGAATGGCGGTGGAAAAGTTCCACGGCGGGCTGCCGGTTTCACACGCATTTTGCGCCTGCGCGCCGGGTCGTCCACAATAGTGGGCCCGCCGCGGTCCGTGCGTGCGGTCGTTCCTATTCCCACGGTGACGCA
>Ga0055536_1001177_pt1 | contig 16274 bp, 15 predicted proteins | sample AraplaCvi_mLB_r2_FD_55037 | JGI IMG/M metagenome (GOLD analysis project Ga0055536, IMG submission 55037) | Arabidopsis root microbial communities from North Carolina, USA - plate scrape MF_Cvi_mLB_r2 | ecosystem: Host-associated > Plants > Roots > Endosphere | place: USA: North Carolina...
ACGCGGCGGACGCCACCCATGAGCGCATCAGGGTCGGCCTCTATACCCTTGGCAAAACCACGACCCAGGTGTTGTCGCCCACTTTCTCGACCACCGCGGCGCGGACGAAACTGAACGACAAGACCAGCGGCATGACGAGCGCGACCTCCGAAGACGCGACATATTTCGACACGTCGCTGACAGCCCTCAAACCCATGATCGGGACGGCCGGCGACGGGACCACCAAGGATGCGCCGCTGAAGCTCGTGCTGCTCCTGACCGACGGCGTCCAGTCGGAGCGCAACTGGGTGCTGCAGGGCGATTCCGGCATCCGTTTCCCGACATCAAAAAGCTCGCTGCAGACCGTCGTCACCCCGGTCAATTCCAAGTGGTGCAAGCCGGTGAAGGACGTCAACGCCACCATCGGCGTCCTCTACACCGAATACCTGCCGATGACCTGGGACTGGGGTTACAACGCAACGCTCGGGAAAACGATGAGCAGCAGCGGCTTCACCTCGATCTGGGGAGGCACGATCGCGTCCGGCAAGAGCAGCTATACCCGGACCGCCTATATCCCCAAGGCGCTTGAAGAATGCGCAAGCAGCAGCGACCTGTTCCTGCAGGCGAGCTCGGCGGAAGACATCGAGGCGGGCCTGTCCTCCCTCTTCAGGCAATATCTCTCCAAAGTCAGGCTGACGAACTAGATGAGGCCGATGCACCGTTTCAGAACCCTCTTACGGAACAAGCAGGGAGCGGCCGCGGTCGAGTTTGCGTTGCTCGTCATGCCGTTCTTCCTCTTCCTGTTCTGCATTCTCGACATGGCGCTGATGTTCTTCGTCGACAGCGCCCTCGATTCGGCGCTGCATACGGCCGCCCGCTCCGTGCGGGTCGGGAGCGCCCATTCGAACAACTGGAACCTTGCCACCTTCAAGACCAATGTCTGCAACGGCATGGCGCTCGCCTTCAGCTGCCAGGACGAACTCCTGATCAAGACTACGGCGATGTCGGATTTCTCGTCGATGAGCTTCACGTCGCCCGTCAGCGGCGGCGTTCTGTCGGTGACCGAAAGCTTTTCTCCGGCGACGTCCGGAGATTACGTCATGATCCAGGCTTTCCTTCCCTGGAACAGCCTGATGGCCATGGTCGGAGCGAACGTCAACACGCTCGCGGACGGGACCTACGTGCTCTCCGCCGCCGTGGTTTTCAGAAACGAACCGTTTTGAGACATCGCCCGATGGCACGCACGAATGATCCCGACCACAGGCAACTAAAACGCCGCGAAAGCGGCATTCGGCGCCTGCTCGCCGACCGCAAGGGCCAGTCGGCCATCGAGTTCACCCTGCTCCTGCCGCTGATGGCGCTGCTGTTTGCGGGCACCGTCGATCTCGGGGAAGGCCTGATGGTGAAGCGGAAAATCAACCAGATCGCGGAAGTGGCAAGCGACATCGTCTCCCAGGAAGCAAGCTGGAGCAACGCGGAGCTCAATACCCTCCTTCAAGGGACCGCCTCGATTCTCATTCCCTTCGACAGCACCGCACTCGCAATCCAGGTCGCCGTCATCGACTTCGATGCCGCCGGCAAGGCGACGGTCAACTGGTCGACTGCCTACCAAACCAATGCGAAGGTCGCCGGGGATCCGCCCCCCTTCGAAGTCCCCACCGACCTGATCGAAAGCAACGTGCAGCTCGTCGGCGTGCAGGTGGATTATGCGATGACGACGCCTTTCACATCCTTCTTTTCCAGCATTACCGGTTCGGGCCAGTACAGCTTTGTCGGCAAGGCGATCTCCCGGCCGCGCGTCGGCGACAAGATCACCCGGAAGTAGGCCACGAGGTGCGGGGGAAGCTGATCTCGGAAGTGGAGTAAAGCCGGAACCCGCAAATCGAAGCACGACCGGCAACCATCCTAACCAGCCGTTAACCATAATCGGCGAATGTGACTTCGCTTCAACTCCTTAGTCACTTTTTAGCCGAGTCGCTCCCATGTCCGTCCGCGTCCTGTGCGTCGCCGCTGCCATCGCATGCCTTCTCTCGTCCTGCGCCGGTCGCAGCCAGACCGAGGGCGGCTCGCTTGCCACTTCGTTCGCGCCCGCCAAGGCGCTCTCCTCGACCAAGCCGGTCAAGAAGGCCGAGGCGGATTCGCCGGTGGCGCTGACGCCGGTCGCCTGGGGGCGTCTCAACAATCCGGGCAGCCTTTCCGGCCGCACGCTGACGGTTTCCTCGCTTTCCGACATCAAGCTCGCCAACAAGGAGGTCGTGCTGACCTTCGACGACGGCCCGATGCCGAAGAAGACCGAGAAGATCCTCTCCATCCTCGACGAATACGACGTCAAGGCAACCTTCCTGATGGTCGGGCAGATGGCCAAGGCCCATCCNGAGATCGCCCGCAAGGTCGTCAACGCGGGTCACACGATCGGCAGCCATACCTATCGCCATGCCGACCTGCAGCANCTCTCCTTCGACGCGGCNATCGCCGAGATCGAAAAGGGGCGCGACGCGGTGACCAGCGTCACCCACGAGGATGCCGGCTTCTTCCGCTTCCCCTANCTCGCCGACACCAGACGCCTGCGCCAGTGGGTCGCCTCGAGCGGCATGGTCGTGCTGGACGTCCAGGTCGATTCCAAGGATTATTTCGGGGTATCGCCGGCAGCCGTTGCGACGCGGACGATGAATTCGCTGCGCGCCAACGGCAAGGGCATCATCCTGCTGCACGACATCCACGCCCGCACGGCCGCCATGCTGCCGGCACTGCTGACGCAGCTGAGCGCCGAAGGCTACAAGGTCGTCAGGCTGCGCCACAGCAGCTCGTCGATGATGCTGGCCTGGCTGAACTAAGGCTATACCCGCGCGGTCAGGCCTTCTTGACCCAGCGCCCCTCTTCCGACTGCTGCCAATAGGTCAGCGCATGTCCCTCGCCCTTCAGCTTCTTCCACTGGGCGCGGGCATTGTCGAGCTGGACGGTATCGTAGCCGTCGAACATGAAGACGATGCGTTCATAGTCGGCGACAGGCGGCGGCTCGGCGCCGTCCACCANGAAACGNACCGTCGCGCCATTGCCGTTTTCGGCATTTGCGGTCAAGAGCACCGGCTGCGCCTCGGCCATCGGCGAGGCATCCGTGCCATGCGGCAGAAAACTGTCCTCGCGAAACGTCCACAGATGCGCGTCGAGAAAATCCCGCCGCACATCGCCGCTCGTCTGCACCGCCACCTTCCAGCCGCGCTCAACGCTTTTTTCGAGGAGCGCCGGCAGCGCATCCTCGAGCTTCGATTCGGTCAGGTGATAGAAGAGGACTTCGGTCATTGCGGTTGCGGCCCCATCTTTTCGTCGAACCGGCAAATACGGGTTCTCAACCCGCCTCGTAGTGCGCCCGGACGAGTTCGTCCAGCAGCCGCACCCCGTAACCCGATCCCCAGGACTGGTTGATCTCGCTCGACGGCGAGTTCATCGCGGTGCCGGCAATATCGAGATGCGCCCACGGCGTCTCGCCGACGAAGCGCTTCAANAGCTGNGCNGCGGTGATCGAGCCTGCGTGGCGGCCGCCGGTATTCTTCATGTCGGCGAANTTNGAATCGATCAGCTTGTCGTATTCNTTGCCGAGCGGCATGCGCCACAGGCGCTCGCCGGTGACGTCTCCGACACNGCTCAACTGGCCGGCCAGTGTGTCGTCGTTGCTGAAAAGGCCTGCCTGGAGATTGCCGAGCGCCACCAGGATCGCACCGGTCAGGGTCGCGAGATTGATCATGAAACGCGGCTTGAAGCGATCGTTGCAATAGTAGAGCGCATCGGCAAGCACCAGCCGGCCTTCCGCATCGGTATTGATGATCTCGATCGTCTGGCCCGACATGGTGGTGACGATGTCGCCCGGACGCTGGGCATTGCCGTCCGGCATGTTTTCGACGAGGCCGAGAATGCCGACCGCGTTGACCTTGGCCTTGCGGGCGGCGAGCGTGTGCATGAGGCCGATGACGGCAGCGGCTCCGCCCATGTCGCCCTTCATGTCCTCCATGCCGGCGCCCGGCTTGATGGAAATGCCGCCGGTATCGAAAACGACGCCCTTGCCGATGAAGGCGACCGGCGCATCCTTCGGTTTGCCGCCCTTCCACTGCATGACGGCGAGCCTCGGCGGGCGGACCGAACCCTGCGCGACGCCGAGAAGCGCGCCCATGCCGAGCTTCTTCATTTCCTTTTCAGTCAGGATCTCCACCTCGACGCCGAGTTTTTCGAGCTCCTTCGCCCTGTCGGCGAATTCGACCGGCCCGAGCACATTAGGCGGCAGGTTGACGAGTTCGCGGGCCAGAAGCACGCCTCCGGCGATCGCCTCCGATTCGGCAAAGGCCTTCTTGGCGGCCGCATGCTCGGCGGTGACGATCGTCACCTTGACCGTCTTCGGCGCCTTGTTCTCGTCGTCTTCGCCCTTCTTCGTCTTGTAGGTGTCGAAACTGTAGGCGCGCAGCAGCATGCCGAGCGCGAAGCCGGCGAGCTGTGCGCCGCCGACCGCAAGACCCGGAACATCGGCGAAAATCGCCACCCGGGTCATCGACTTGACCGAGGATGCCGCGACACCGCCCGCCTTCAGCCAGTCATAGGCGGTCAGCGCTTCGGCCTTGCCGAGGCCAAGCACGACCAGCCGGTCGGCCGGCGATCCGTGCGGCGCAATGAGATCGAGCGTCGACATCGGCTTTCCCGAAAACTTCGCGATCTCCGCCGCCCGGGTCACGACGCCTTCCGGGTCGGCCTCGGCGCGCCTGCCGCCGGTCCGTCGCCGGCAAGCTTGAGCTGGATGGCAAGGCCGCCGTCGATCTTGGCGGACTTGGCGAAGGAGATATCGAATTTCACGGACATTGCGACTCCAGAAGGCTTTCGAAGAAGAAGCGGCGATCATCGCCGTTTCGGCTTGAAGCGCAAGGGCGAGAAGTCACAACCGCGTCAACCCGCAGCCTGCTCCCCTGCCCCGACGCGTCAAAAAGCCCGATTTCGGGCGCGGACATTCCCGGCTATCGGCAGACGGCACTGTTCAAATCCGGCGCGCCATGCTCTAGGGTCGCGCCGCCCGACGACCAACGGATCAGTTCGCATGACCTCGCCCTCCTCCACCGCCTCCGAATGGCTTGCCGCCACGCGGCGCTTCTTCGTCCGGCCGAAGGTATGGTTCATCGTGCTGATGGCGCTCTGGTGGGTGCTGCTGGCGCTTTTCTACCTCGCCCCCCAGATCGATCTTGCCGTGGCGCGCGCCTTCTTCACCCAGGCCGCCTGTGGTGAGGCCATCGAGCGGGGCCGCGTCTGCGGCAGTTTCCCCTATGGTGCGGAAACCCTGTTCGTCGTGATCCGCCGCATCCTCTTCTACCTGCCTTCGCTGGTCGCGATCTTCATCCTCTACCGGCTGATCGCCAACCTGCAGCATCACGGCACGACCTACAGCCCGCGCAGGACGCGGGACTATTCCATCGCGCTCGTCTCNTTCCTGATCGGCCCCTATGTGCTGGTCAACCTGATCCTGAAGCAGGTTTCCAACCGGCCCCGCCCTTACGAGACCGACTTTTTCGGCGGCACGGACGTGTTCACGCCGGCCGGCGATTTCGGCGGCGCCTGCACCGGCAACTGTTCCTTCATTTCCGGCGAGGCAGCCGGGGCCGGATGGCTGGCCTGCCTGATCGTGCTCATGCCGAAACCGCTGCGTCCGGTGCTCGGCCCCCCGCTGATCGCCATCTCGCTGATCTCGCCGGCGCTCAGGACNTCGTTCGGCGGCCACTATTTTTCGGACGTGACGCTCGGCTGGCTGTCGTCGCTGGTGGTCTATGCGGGGGTGGCTGCGTGTTTCGAAATGTCACAGCGGACAAGAAAACGAAATTCGCAAACAAATTTGTGACGCGGGGGCTGTCGCAATGCTGATATCAATCGCTTAGATAGGCGCGACCGTCATCTCGGGGCAATCAATCGTCACTATCCCCCGGGTGACGTTGTGCAGGGTATCTAGGCCGGAATGAAGCTTCTCGAAGTCTACATATTGCGCCGGATTTTTCAGATGTTCCTGGTGACGCTCCTGCCGGTGCTCACCATCATCTGGACCATCCAGGTGCTCGGGCGCATCAACCTGGTCACCGATACCGGCCAGTCGATGGGCTCGTTCGCGACTCTTGCGACCTTCATCCTGCCGACCATCATCCCCGTCGTGCTGCCCTTCGCGCTGGTGATCGGCATCACCCAGACGCTGACGGCGATGAACAACGATTCGGAACTGCCGGTCATCGACGCGGCCGGCGCATCGCGCAACATCATCTACCGGCCGGTGCTGATGCTCGGGATCGCGCTCAGCATGTTCTCCTTCCTGGTGACGAATTTCGTCGAGCCGCCCTCGCGCGTCGCAGCCCGCCAGATGGTTGCCGCGGCTTATGCGGACCTGCTCTCCTCCGTGATCGAGGAGAAGACTTTTCGCAGCATCGAGCCCGGCCTCTACGTGCAGATCTCGGAGCGCCATTCCGGCCGCGTGCTCAAGGGCCTGTTCGTCGTCGACTATCGCGACCCGAATTTCGACCTGATCTATTACGCCCGCGAGGGATCGATCGACGAAAGCGGCACGTCGCTCACCATGCGCGACGGCGAGGTCCATCGCAAATCCGCCGACGGACGCATCTCGATCATCAAGTTCGTGTCCTACGCCTTCGATCTGTCGGCCATGGCGAAGGCCGAAGGCGGATTGCCGCAATATTCGACCGACCGCAGCCTCGCCTTCCTGATCAATCCGGATCCCAACGATCCGCTCTATCAGAAGTCGCCGGATGCCTATCGGTCGGAGCTGCACAGGCGGCTGTCCGACTGGCTTTTCCCGATCACCTTTGCGCTGATTTCGCTGGTGATCGCCGGCAGCACCCGCTCGCACCGGCAGACCCGGGTCCACCCGATGGTGTTTGCGCTGTTCCTCGCATTCGGCGTGCGCTGGCTCGGGTTCTCGGCCACCAACCTGGTCGAGCGCCACGCGCTCTACACGCCGCTTCCCTACGTGGTGCCGATCGTCTTCTCGCTGATCGCGATCTTCATGCTTGCGACCAACCGGCAGTTCTCGACGCCGGGCTTCATCGTCCGCGGCATGTCGCGCATGGCCAACAGCTTCCAGCGGCGCGTTCCCGCCTCGCGCACCTCGGGCGGAGGTACGGCATGATCTTCACGACGCTCGGCCGGTATTTCTTCCGCCGCTATATCATCACCGCGCTCTGGTTCCTGCTCGGGGTCGGCGCCATCATCTTCCTTGCCGACTTCAGCGAGACCAGCCGCCGCATGTCGGGCTTCACCGGCTACACGGTCTCGGCCGGGCTGCTGATGACGGCGATGCGCGTTCCGCTCATCCTGCAGCAGATCATCCCGACGCTCAGCCTCTTCATCGGCATGACGGTGCTGATCGCGCTCAACCGCCGCTACGAACTGGTGGTCACGCGCGCCGCGGGCATTTCCGTCTGGCAGTTCGTCTCGCCCTTCGTCATCGGCGCGTTTCTGATCGGGCTTGCCACCCTGCTCGTGGTCAATCCGCTCGCCGCCTGGGGCCAGCGCGAATCGGCCTCCATGGAGGCGAGCTGGCGCGAGGCGAGCAACCGTTCCCGTGCCTCCACCTTCGTTCCCTGGATCCGCCAGATCAGCGGCAACGACGACACGATCATCGGCGCCAAGAGCTATCAGGAAAAGGGAACCCTGCTCGTCGACGTGGTGGTTTTCCAGTTCGACAAGGACGGCCGCGTCATCCTGCGGCAGGACGCCAGGACCGCAAAGTTGGAAGATGGTTACTGGCTTCTTAACGAGGTTTTGGAAAATCGGCCGGGCGAAATTCCTGTGCGTCGCGCGACAGCACAGGTTCGCACCAACTTGAAGCAGGAATACATTCAAGAGAGCCTGGCGCAGCCTGATACTGTTGCGTTTTTTGATCTTTCCAGAAAAATCGAGGTCAGCAAATCTTTCGGCATTCCCACAAAGGCGCTCGAGACGCAGTACCATTCGATGCTCTCGCTGCCGATCCTGCTCGTGGCAATGACTCTCATTGCTGCAACAGTCTCATTAAAATTCAGTCGGTTCGCCCAGTCCCGCTCCGTGATTCTGGGTGGAATAGTTTCTGGCTTCGTGCTTTATGTCGTGACAGTGCTTGTCAAAGCATTCGGGAGCAGTGGGGCAATTCCTCCTTTCGTGGCGGTCTGGATTCCAGTGATCGTCGCGACGGCGCTGGGGACGACGATTCTGCTTCATCAGGAGGATGGCTAGTGGCGGTAAGTGACCGCAAACATATAAGACGGCTCGCCGCCGCCCTGCTGACAGGTGTGTCTGTATGCGTATTCGGCGTATCCGCAACGGTTGTGCAGGCGCAGGGTCTGGTGCCTCAGGCAGCGGATGGCGCCAAGCTTCTGCTGCGCGCCAACGAGCTCGTCTATAATCAGGACGCCAAGCTGGTCACCGCCAGCGGCGGCGTGCAGCTGTATTACAACCGCTACAAGATGGTGGCGCAGCGCGTTCAGTACGATCAGAAGAGCGGCCGCGTCATGGCGACCGGCAATATCGAGCTGATCGAGCCGGGCGGCACCCGCGTCTATGCGGACCAGCTCGACATTACCGATGATTTCGGCGAAGGCTTCATGAACGCCCTTCGCGTCGAGACCACCGACAATACCCGCCTTGCCGCCGAGAGCGCCGAGCGTCAGCCCGGCGACCTGATGGTGCTCAACAACTCGGTCTATACCGCCTGTCTTCCCTGCGCCCAGACGCCCGGCAAGGCGCCGCTCTGGCAGGTCAAGGCCGAACGCGTGGTCCGTAACGGCCAGACCCATACCATTCGTCTGGAAAACGCCCAGTTCGAACTGTTCGGCCTGCCGATCGGCCGGCTGCCCTTTGCGATCGAGGTGCCGGACGAAACGGTCGAGCGCAAGTCGGGCCTTCTCTTCCCGCAGTTCAGCGCGAGCGACAATCTCGGCTTCGGCGTGACGGTGCCCTACTATCACGTATTCTCGCCGAGCATGGATGCGACGCTCAGCCCGACCTACTATTCCAATCAGGGCCTGCTGATTCAGGGCGAAATTCGCAACAAGTTCGAAGCCGGCGAGCACACGTTCCGCTTCGCGGGCATCCACCAGAACGATCCGGCGGCCTTCGACCCGAACACCGCCGACCGCGCCGCCGACAACCGCTTCATGGCCGCCTCGAAGGGCGAGTTCCAGATCAACCCGCGCTGGACGTTCGGCTGGAACGTCATGGCGCAGAGCGACAACAACTTCTCGCGGACCTACAAGCTCACCGGCGTCGGCGACGACACGTTTACCAACGATGTCTACCTGACCGGTATAGGGACGCGGAACTACTTCGACCTGCATGGCTACTATTTCAACATCCAGGACGACACCGTCTTCAACACGGCCGAGCAGAAGCAGGCGATCGCCTATCCCTCGCTCGACTACAGCTATTACGCGCCGCAGCCGATCCTCGGCGGCGAGCTTTCGATCACCTCCAACATCACCAACCTGTCCCGCCGCGAAGACGACTGGTACACGGAAGGCACGACCAACCGGTTCCCGGGTCTTGAAGGCAGCTACAGCCGCTTCACCGCCGAAGCGGAGTGGAAGCGCACCTTCAACACGCTCGACGGCCTGCTGCTGACGCCGATCCTTGCCGCCCGCGGCGACGGCATCCGCCATACGGGCTCCGGCACGCCGGGAGCCTATCTCGGTGACATGGAGCCGGAAGGCGCCAATGGCCGCTATATGCTCACCGCCGGTCTCGAAGCCCGTTACCCGATCCTGCTGACCACCGAAAACAGCAGCCATGTCATCGAGCCGATCGCGCAGATCTTCGCGCGCCCCGACGAGCAGATGGCCGGCGGCTTGCCGAACGAGGATGCGCAGAGCTTCGTCTTCGACGCCACCAGCCTGTTCGAGCGCGACAAGTTCTCAGGCTTCGACCGTGTCGAGGGCGGCACGCGCGCCAATGTCGGCATCCGTTATACCGGCACATTCGCGAACGGCATCGGCGTGCGCAGCATTGTCGGCCAGTCCTATCACATTGCAGGTCAGAACTCGTTCGCGACCCAGGACCTGGTTCAGGCGGGCGCCAATTCCGGCCTCGAGACGCGCCGGTCCGACTATGTCGCGATGGCGGCCATCGACCTGCCGCAGGGCTTCACGGTCGGGGCAAGTACCCGCTTCGACGAGAAGACGTTCGCGGTGAAGCGCACCGACGCCTCGTTCGGCTATACCACGCCGCGCCTGAGCGGCACGCTGGTCTATACCCAGGTCGATCCGCAGCCGGAATACGGTTCGGACGAGTCGAGGGAAGTGCTGAAGAATACGATGAGCTTCCGGATCAACGAAAACTGGGCGCTTGCCGGCACGGCTACCTGGGACCTCGCGGACAAGGAACTGGTCCGGCGCGGCATCGGCATCAGCTACGCGGACGAATGCACGATCTTCACGGTTGCCTATACGGACAAGCCGTCTGACACCGCAGCCAACGACTGGACCGTCAGCGCACGCCTGAGCTTCCGCACGCTTGGCGACATCAGCGTCGGCTCGACCGAAGGTTTCGATCAGGACTACCGCTATAAGTAGCGGCTGTCCGAACGAAGGGCCGTCATCGTTTCGCCGTAAGAATTGTGCAAGCGGTCGCAGATAGAGTATGGAAGGCGAGGCCGGTCGGGCTGAGGTGCCCACCGGGGCGGGAAAAGGAATTGGTATCATGTTCGTAGTGACCGCAACGCGCAAGCTGGTGCTGGCTGCGGCCGTCTTGGCCGCCTCGGTCGTCATCCAGCCCGCCGTCCAGCAAGCGCAGGCCGCAAGCGAAGTTGCGGCCGTGGTCAACCGGACGGCGATCACCAGCACCGATGTCGCAAAGCGAGTCGCCTTCCTGCGGCTGCAGCGCCAGAAGGCCGATGCAAAAACGGCCCGCGAGGCGCTGGTGGACGAAACGCTGAAGCGTCAGGAAATTGCCCGCGTGAAGATGTCGGTCAGCACCGAGGACGTCGACAAGGCCTTCGAGCGGTTTTCCGCCGGCAACAAGCTGACCGCGGCGCAGATGAGCCAGATTCTCGATAAAGCCGGCGTCGGCGTCGAGCATTTCAAGAATTACATCGCCGTGCAGATGAGCTGGCCGCGACTGGTCAACGCCCGCTACGGCGGTTCGCGCGGTCGCATGTCGAGCCAGGAACTCGTCAAGCGCATGATGGAGAACAAGGAAAAGCCGGTCACCACCGAATATTTCCTGCAGCAGGTGATCTTCGTCGTGCCGCCGGCCAAGCGCAACGCCATTCTCGCCAAGCGCCAGAAGGAAGCGAACGCCTCGCGTTCCAAATTCCCGGGCTGCGAGCAGTCGAAGGATTTCGCCGCGACCATGCTGGACGTGTCGATCCGCGACCTCGGCCGCGTCCTTGCCCCCGAACTGCCGGCCGACTGGAAGCCGCTGATCGAGAAGACGCCCGACGGCGGTACGACGGCTACCCGCGTCACCGAACGCGGCGTCGAGTTCCTCGCCATCTGCAAGCAGCGCCAGGTATCCGACGATCTCGCGGCGGAAGTCGTGTTCCGCGCCGAGGATCTCGGCAAGGAAAAGAAGGGCGCTCCGGACCCCAACGACAAGAAATATCTCGACGACCTGCGCAGCAAGGCGCAGATCGAGTATCGCTGACCTCGACGTTCACGTCATTTTCGGAGCCGCAATGCCTCTCGACCGTCCGCTTGCGTTGACCCAGGGCGATCCTGCCGGCATCGGCCCCGATATCACGCTGGTTGCCTGGGCCGCGCGCCGGACATACGACCTGCCGCCCTTCCTCTTTCTCGGCGATCCTGCGGTGCTGAAGGCCCGCGCCGTGATGCTCGGTCTCGATATCCCGATCCGGGAAGCCGATAGCGACAGCGCGATGTCGGTCTTCGANGACGCCCTGCCGGTTCTTCCCATNGCCGCNGGCGCGGAAATCGCCGCCGGCGAGCCGCATGTGGCGACCGCAAGGGGGACGATCCAGGCGATCGAGACGGCCGTTTCGCTCTCCCTCGAAGGCAAGGCCGCCGGCACCGTCACCAATCCGATCGCCAAGTCGATTCTCTACCAGGCCGGCTTCGGTTTTCCCGGCCACACCGAATTCCTCGCCGACCTCGCCGAGCGCGCCACCGGCAAGAAGATCCTGCCGGTGATGATGCTGGCCGGGCCAAAGCTGCGGGCCATCCCGGTCACCATCCATATCCCGATCTCCCAGGTCCCGGCGGCCCTCAATGCGGAGCTGATCGCCGAGACCTGCCGCATCGCCCATCACGACCTGAAAACCCGCTTCGGCATCGACAAGCCGCGGCTCGCCGTCGCCGGCCTCAACCCGCATGCGGGCGAGGACGGCGCGATCGGCCGCGAGGACCAGGACGTCATCCATCCGGCGATCTTCAAGCTGCGCGCCGAGGGGCTGCACGTCTTCGGGCCGCTGCCGGCCGACACGATGTTCCACGACGAGGCGCGCGCCCGTTACGACGTGGCGATCTGCATGTATCACGACCAGGCGCTGATCCCCGCCAAGGCGCTCGGGTTCGACACCTCCGTCAACGTGACGCTCGGCCTGCCCTTCATCCGCACCTCGCCGGATCACGGCACGGCGTTCGGCATTGCCGGCCAGGGCGTCGCCCGCGAGACNAGCCTCGTCGAGGCGATCAAGCTCGCCGGCAGTCTCGCATCGAAGTCGAAAGCCGCCTGATGGCCACTCTGGACGGCCTGCCGCCGCTGCGTGACGTGATCCAGCGTCACGGGCTCGATGCCAAAAAGGCGCTCGGTCAGAACTTCCTGCTCGACCTCAACCTCACCCAGAAGATCGCCCGCAGCGCCGGACCGCTTCAGGATGCGACGGTTTTCGAGGTCGGCCCGGGGCCGGGCGGCCTCACCCGCGCCATCCTGTCGCTCGGCGCGAAAAAGGTGATCGCTGTCGAAAGGGACAGCCGCTGCCTTCCCGCCCTCGCCGAGATCGGCGACCATTACCCCGGCCGGCTGGACGTGATCGAGGGCGATGCGCTGAAGACGGATTTCGCGGCGCTGGCNCCTGAAGGCCCGGTGAAGATCATNGCCAACCTGCCCTACAATGTCGGCACCCAGCTGCTCATCAACTGGCTGCTGCCCGCGCCCGACCGATGGCCGCCCTTCTGGGAAAGCCTGACGCTGATGTTCCAGAAGGAAGTGGGACAGCGGATCGTCGCCGACGAGGATGACGACCATTACGGCCGCCTCGGCGTGCTCGCCGGCTGGCGCACCGCCGCGCACATGGTCTTCGACGTGCCGCCGCAGGCCTTCACGCCGCCGCCGAAAGTGACCTCGACGGTCGTGCACCTGACGCCGCGCCAAAATCCCCTGCCCTGCGACGTCACCAAACTGGAGCGCGTCACCCACGCCGCCTTCGGCCAGCGCCGCAAGATGCTGCGCCAGAGCGTGAAATCGCTCGGCGGCGAGGCGCTGCTGGTGAAAGCAGGCATCGACCCGGCGAGGCGGGCGGAGACGTTGTCGGTGGAAGAGTTCGTGCGGTTGGCGAACTGCCTCTGAGGCCGTAAACAAGGCTCGAAGCCCTGCCTCCCCGAACCGCTTGTCCGCAACGATCTCGCGACCAAAATAAGGCAATTGCGGCAACTAAGGCAAATCCGGCGGCCGGAACATTATATTAGTTTAAGCTGACACCGCGCCAAATGGAGTTAAATTGATCCGCAGGCTGGTATTGCCGGCGGTGAATACCGTGACGCGACAGTATAGACAGCCGCCCGGAAGCTCGTTTGCAATCTCAGAAGGAGATATGTGATGCGCTCGCTTATCAACGCCCCCACCGTTATTGGCGCTCTTGTCCTCTCAACCCTTGCTGGTGGAGGAGCCTATGCAAAGCAGATCCATCATGCCCTGCCCGACAGCAATGCCAGCATCGTCTATGTCGACCCGGAGATTGATCAGCCTTACATGCCGGATGCCGCGACCAACCCTTCCAAGGCCGACATCCTCGCCGCACAGCATGAAATCCGCACGGAACCCGGCCTGCGGGCCATGCTCATTCGGAACGATGTCGAACTGAACAATGTCGTGGACATCGGCGTCGCAGCCGACGGAAGCCGGACCGTTTACGTCCGCTGAGCAATATGGCGAAAAGCAGGCCTCATCCGATCGGCCTGCTTTTCCCTGTACCGTGCCTCAGCAATTGGCTATCGCCAAACTGCTCGCCGTACCAAACAGATAAGGGCGGCCTGGCATCTGCCGCGCCTGAGCGGCAACCCGCCGTCGGCGAGGCGCTGCCGGTGAAGCCGCGACCTCAGGCGAATAACGTCCGATGGACGCCTTACGCCGTCACGACCGCTGCCGGTTTCTCGAGCCGCAGGCCGAGAACCAGCGGGATACTCGCCGCATAAACGGCAACCACCGACAGCCAGATCGCGCCGGGCCATTCATCCCTCACGACGAAATAGATGCTCGAGAAAGCCAGCGGGCCGACGATCGAAGCCAGGCTGACGGCCGACGCCAGCACGCCCTGGAACTGGCCCTGGCGGCTCTCGTCCACCTGCCGGGTCGCCAGGGACTGCAGCGCCGGCACGCCGATGCCGCCGAGGGCGAAAACCGGCATGACCGCGAAGATCATCCAGCTTTGGGTCGCGAAGGCCATGACGGTCAGCGCGATGCATACGCCGGCAATGCCTGTCAGAATGGCGGCGCGCTCGCCGAGCAGCTTCACGGCCGGCGCCGGCAGGAAGGCCTGCGCAACCGTCTGGCAGATACCGAACGTGCCGAGCGAAAGGCCGATCCACAGCCCGTTCCACTGGAAGGCATCGCCACCCCACAATGCCCAGCAGGTACCGTAGGCCTCGCCGGTGGCGCTGAAGATGAAAAAGATGAAGATGACCGGCAGCACGCTCTTCACCGAAAATACCCAGCGCAGCGGTCGAAGCGGGTTGAGTGCGCTGAGGTCGATCTTCTCCCGGCTGGGTGCACGCGACTCCGGCAACATCCAGAAGGCCAGCATGAGATTGCCGGCATTCAGAGAAGCCGCGGCAATGAAGGGGAGCCGCAGCCAGTAATCGCCCAGCACGCCGCCGAGGACGGGGCCGATGATGAAGCCCAGGCCGAACATGGCGTTGAACAGGCCGAAACGGCGGGCGCGTTTGTCCTCGGGAGAAATGTCGGTGATGTAAGCGGTCGCCACGGAGACGTTGGCGCTGGTGAGGCCCGCGACGGCGCGGCCGATCAGCAGCATCCAGAGACTGGTCGCGGACGCCAGGAACACGTAGTTGATGGCCGCTCCGCCCAGCGAGATCAGCAGAACCGGCCGGCGGCCCAGCCGGTCGCTGAGGGCGCCGAGCACCGGTGCGAAGACGAATTGCATGACCGCATAAAGAGCGGTCATCGTGCCGATATAGGGCGCCACGTCCTCGGCATGGGTGACGTCCCGGAGCAGCGCTGGCAGGATCGGAAAGATGAGACCGATGCCGACGGCATCGAGGACAATGGCAGTGAAAATGACGACAAGAGATCTGTTCATGGTGCGTTCCATTCGACGCAAGCATGCAACGCCGCCAGGCGCCAGTGGCTTGCGGTTAGGCCCGACGCGTGTCAGGCGTGTGTGGTTCTGGAAAACGCTGGCCGATCCACGCTCAAATGACATGGATGGGGTGTGCTTGACCGCCTGGACGCCAATTCGTCCACCTGTTTACTCCGCCACTGAGCGGATCAAGGGAAGCGGTCGCTTTTCGCGATATTCGCCAGTTACACCAGACGACGGCGCGCGACAAGTCTCTTTTATGCCGATGATGAAGGACCGCGGTAACTGCAGGTCATCTCGCAGCTTGAAGCTACTCACATCTTCGCCAGCCGCGCTATCGCTGCCTCGTCGATGTCCTTTATCGCTTTCGCGATAGCCGGGGGCGGATGCCGAAGAGCGTTGACGGTTGCGATGTCCGCTGCCTCGGGCGAACCGCCAAACGGTGGTTCCGGCGCATATTCCATCTGCAGCTGGATTCTGCGCGCCGCATCTTCTCCTGCGAGCGTGGCAGCTACGGCAAGCCCGAGATCGATACCCGCGGTGACACCACCCCCGGTGACACGTTTTCTATCGAAAACGACACGACGATTTACGGGCCTGGCGCCGTAAGCCGGGAGGCGATGAAGTGCCGTCCAATGGGTGGTACAGTCATAACCATCCAACAGGCCTGCTGCGGCAAGGATCAGACTTCCCGTGCAGACCGCGATGACAAATTGGCATCCCGGTTCCTGACCACGCAGGAATGAAAGCAGGTGCTCGTCCTGCATGGCTTCCAGATGCCCCGGGCCGCCCGGCACGATGA
>Ga0055536_1001178_pt1 | contig 16273 bp, 13 predicted proteins | sample AraplaCvi_mLB_r2_FD_55037 | JGI IMG/M metagenome (GOLD analysis project Ga0055536, IMG submission 55037) | Arabidopsis root microbial communities from North Carolina, USA - plate scrape MF_Cvi_mLB_r2 | ecosystem: Host-associated > Plants > Roots > Endosphere | place: USA: North Carolina...
GCTGCGGCATTGCACGCGACGCGGGTCGGACGCGGTTATTCCGTTGCGCTCGCGGAGATGGACGATTTTGCCTCGGGCACGTCCTCCGGCGCCACCAAGCTCATCCATGGTGGCCTGCGCTATCTCGAACATTACGAATTCCGGCTCGTGCGTGAATCGCTGATGGAGCGCGAAACCCTCTGGGCGATGGCTCCGCACATCATCTGGCCGATGCGGTTCGTCCTGCCCTATCACAAGGGCGGGATCCGACCGGCATGGCTGATCCGCCTCGGCCTGTTTCTCTACGACCATCTCGGCGGCCGAAAGCTGCTGCCTCCGACCGCTGTACTCGACATGCGCACGGACCCGGCCGGAAAGCCTCTGAAGCCGCTTTTCACCAAGGCATTCGAATATTCCGACGGCTGGGTCGACGACGCCCGGATGGTGGTGCTCAACGCTCGCGACGCGGCCGATCGCGGCGCTCTGATCCTGCCGCGCACCCAAGTTGTTTCCGCCCGTCGGGAAAATGGCCTGTGGACGATCGGCACGCTCGATGCCCGCACCGGCCGGACCGCCACCTATCAGGCCCGCATGCTGGTGAATGCTGCCGGCCCCTGGGTGGACCAGGTGATCCGCGAGGCGTTCGGCAACAACGACGCCCGCCATGTGCGCCTGGTCCAGGGCAGCCATATCGTCGTGAAAAGGAAGTTCGAGGGCACCCGCGCCTATTTCTTCCAGAACCGGGACAATCGCATCATTTTCGCGATCCCCTACGAGAACGACTTCACCCTTATCGGCACGACGGACAGGGATTATTCCGGCAANCCCAGAGACGTGAANATCTCCGAGGAGGAGACGACCTATCTCTGCAATGCNGCGAGCGANTATTTCCGGGAGCCGGTGACNCCGGCGGACATCGTCTGGACCTATTCGGCGGTTCGCCCGCTTTTCGACGACGGCGCTTCCAAGGCGCAGGAAGCAACGCGCGACTACGTGCTGAAGCTCGATTACACGCAGGACGCGCCGGTGCTCAACGTCTTCGGCGGCAAGCTGACCACCTATCGGCGGCTTTCNGAACATGCGCTGGAGAAGATCGCCGAAGCGATCGGAGCCAAGGGCCAGCCCTGGACGGGNAAAAGCCACCTGCCCGGCGGCGATTTTGCAGCCCAGGGCTACGAAGAAGAAGTCGCAAAGCTCAGGGNNCGTTATTCCTTTCTGGAGGAAAGGCATGCGCGGCGCCTNGTTCGCCGATACGGAACATGCTCGGTTGCACTCCTCGACAGCGCAACCAAGATGGAGGATCTTGGTCATCACTTTGGCGGCGATCTCTACGAGGCCGAAGTCAAATATCTTGTCGACCGTGAATGGGCCATGAGCGCGGAGGATGTGCTGTGGCGGAGAACCAAGGACGGTTTGCGGCTGAGTGAGAAGCAAAAGGAATATCTGGAGGAGTACATGGCCGCTATACCGGCAAAAATGGCTGGATAAGCGGCATGTGTTCCCGGTGTGAGGAGGCACGGGAACCCGAATGCTGGAAATGCGCAACGTCGCCAAGATGGTGGGAGGTGAATATCATATTCATCCGACCAATCTTGCCCTGGATCGCGGCACGCTGAACGTATTGCTTGGCCCGACGCTGTCGGGCAAGACCTCGCTCATGCGGTTGATGGCCGGGCTGGACCGCCCGACCAGCGGCTCGGTGTTTTTCGACGGCGCCGACGTCACCGGCGTTGCCGTTCAGAAACGCAACGTCGCGATGGTCTACCAGCAGTTCATCAACTATCCGGCGCTGACCGTCTACGAAAACATCGCGTCCCCGATGCGGATCGCCGGCAAGGACGCCACGACGATCGACCGGGAAGTCCGCAAGGCTGCGGAACTGCTGCGGTTGACGCCCTATCTCGATCGGACGCCGCTCAACCTTTCCGGCGGACAGCAGCAGCGCACCGCGCTCGCCCGCGCGCTCGTCAAGAATGCGAGCCTTGTGCTCATGGACGAGCCGCTCGCCAATCTCGACTACAAGCTTCGCGAGGAATTGCGCGAGGAACTGCCGAAGATCTTCGCGCAATCCGGCGCGATCTTCGTTTATGCGACGACCGAACCATCCGAGGCCCTGCTGCTCGGCGGCAATACAGCGACGCTCTCGGAAGGAAGGATCACGCAATTCGGGCCGACGATCGACGTCTATCGCCGCCCGGCGGACCTCGTCACAGCCAAGACATTTGCCGATCCGCCCCTCAACTTCATCGAGGTGGTCAAAGCCGGCGGCTCGTTCCAGTACCAGGGAACGGACAGCCTTGCCGTACCGGCGCATCTGTCCGGCGTGCCGGACGGCCGGGTGACGATCGCCTTCCACCCCCATCACCTGGGGCTGACGGCGCAGACAGGCAGTGCAGCAAGGCTCAAGGCGCAAACCCAGATCTCGGAAATCACCGGCTCGGAGAGCTTCGTGCATATGCACTACAATGGCGTGCGCTGGGTCATGCTCGCCCCCGGCATCCACGACATCGATCCGGATACGGAAATCGAGCTGTTCCTGGATACCCGCCATCTGATGGCTTTCGGAACAGACGGCCGCGCCATCGCGGCGGCGGCTTGAAGGAGGCGGACATGGCACGCATNACGCTCGATCACATCCGCCACGCCTACGGCCCCAACCCCAAGTCCGACGCGGCCTACGCGCTGCGCGAGGTGGACCACGAATGGGCCGACGGCGGCGCCTATGCCCTGCTCGGCCCTTCCGGATGCGGCAAGACCACCCTTTTGAACATCATTTCGGGCCTGCTGCAGCCGTCCCACGGACGCATCCTCTTCGATGGAAACGACGTCACCAATCTTTCCACGCAGGAACGCAACATAGCCCAGGTTTTCCAGTTTCCGGTCATCTACGACACGATGACGGTTTACGACAATCTGGCATTTCCCCTGCGAAACCGGGGCATTGCGGAACCCGATGTCGATCGCCGTGTCCGGGAAATGCTCGATATCATCGACCTCGCCGACTGGTCGAACCGCAAGGCCCAGCGGCTGACGGCCGACCAGAAACAGAAGATCTCGCTCGGGCGCGGTCTCGTCCGCAACGACGTCAACGCGATCCTTTTCGACGAGCCGCTGACGGTCATCGATCCGCATATGAAATGGGTGCTCCGCTCCCAGCTGAAGCGCTTCCACAAGCAGTTCGGCTTCACCATGGTCTACGTCACCCACGACCAGACGGAGGCACTCACCTTCGCGGACAAGGTCGTCGTCATGTACGACGGGCAGATCGTCCAGATCGGAACGCCGGCCGAGCTCTTCGAGAGGCCGAGCCATACATTCGTCGGGTATTTCATCGGCTCGCCCGGCATGAACGTGATGCCCGCCGAAGTCCATGGAAGCACGATCACGCTCGGGAGCGAGACGATCGCCCTCGACCATGCACCAAAGATCGCCGCGGGAGACAAGGTCGAGCTCGGCATCCGGCCGGAATTCATTCGCATCGGCCGCGAAGGCATGCCCGTGACGGTGACGCGCGTCGAGGATATCGGCCGGCGGAAGATCGTTCGCGCCAACCTCGCCGGTCAGCCGATCGCCATCGTCGCCTCCGAGGATATCGAGTTCCCGGCTGAGCCTCGCGTCACATTCGATCCCGGCGCCTTGAATATCTATGCCAATTCGTGGCGTGTCGGCAGGGAGGCCTGAACCATGGAAAAGACCTGGAACAACAAGGCCTGGTTTCTGGTGCTGCCCGTGCTGCTGCTCGTCGCCTTTTCCGCGGTCATTCCGCTGATGACGGTGGTGAATTATTCGGTCCAGGATACGTTCGGCAACAACGAGTTCTTCTGGGCCGGCACCGACTGGTTCGACGACATCCTGCATTCAGCCCGGTTTTGGGAGGCCCTGCAGCGCAATCTGCTGTTCTCCTTCATCATCCTCATCCTGGAAATTCCGCTCGGCATCTTCATCGCGCTGAACATGCCGAAAAAGGGGATCGGCGTGCCGGTCTGCCTGGTGCTGATGGCGCTTCCGCTGCTTATCCCGTGGAATGTCGTCGGCACCATCTGGCAGGTGTTCGGGCGGGTCGATATCGGCCTTCTCGGTTACACCCTGGCGGCGCTCGGCGTTGACTACAACTACGTCCGCGATCCCGTGGACGCCTGGATCACCGTCATCATCATGGATGTCTGGCACTGGACGAGCCTCGTCGTGCTCCTGTGCTATGCCGGTCTCGTCTCCATTCCGGATGCCTATTACCAGGCGGCCAAGATCGATGGCGCCTCGCGATGGTCGGTGTTCCGCTACATCCAGCTGCCGAAGATGAAGCGGGTGCTGCTGATCGCCGTCCTCCTGCGCTTCATGGACAGTTTCATGATCTATACCGAGCCTTTCGTGGTCACCGGCGGGGGGCCTGGCAACTCCACGACCTTCCTGTCGATCGATCTCGTCAAGACGGCCGTCGGTCAGTTCGACCTCGGGCCGGCGGCGGCCATGTCGATCATCTACTTCCTGATCATCCTGCTGCTGTCATGGATCTTCTACACCGTGATGACCAGCAGCGACGCAGACGCCTGACGGGAGGAGAGGAACAATGGCGAAAACAATCAAATACAAGCCCGCAGGCAATCTCTCCTGGCTGGTCTCGACGATCTACATCGTCTTCCTGCTGCTGCCGATCTACTGGCTCGCCAACATGAGCTTCAAGGAAAATGCGGAGATCACCGGCGCGTTCTCCCTCTGGCCGCAGAACCCGACATTCAGGAACTACATGGTGATCTTCACCGATCCTTCCTGGTACAACGGCTATATCAATTCCATCATCTATGTGGTGCTGAACACGCTGATTTCAGTGCTGGCGGCGTTGCCGGCCGCCTACGCTTTTTCGCGCTACCGGTTCCTCGGCGACAAGCACCTGTTCTTCTGGCTGCTCACCAACCGCATGGCGCCGCCGGCCGTCTTCGCCCTGCCGTTCTTCCAGCTCTATTCCGCCTTCGGTCTCATCGACACGCATATCGCCGTCGCCCTTGCCCATTGCCTGTTCAACGTGCCGCTTGCGGTGTGGATCCTGGAAGGTTTCATGTCGGGCGTGCCGAAGGAAATCGACGAGACGGCCTATATCGACGGTTATTCCTTCCCCCGGTTCTTCGTGAAGATCTTCATGCCGCTGATCGCATCGGGTATCGGGGTCGCCGCCTTCTTCTGCTTCATGTTTTCCTGGGTGGAACTGCTGCTCGCGCGCACGCTGACCACGACCGATGCCAAGCCGATTTCCGCCATCATGACACGCACGGTCTCGGCCTCAGGCATGGACTGGGGCGTGCTGGCGGCGGCCGGCGTGCTGACCATCGTTCCCGGCGCGCTCGTCATCTATTTCGTTCGAAACTACATCGCCAAGGGCTTCGCCCTCGGCCGCGTCTGACACGGAGGAACCAAGCATGAGCTTTTCGTGGATGGCCTGGACACTGCCGACGGCCATGTTCTTTCTGACGATCCTGGTCCTGCTCATCGGCATGAGCATATGGGAATATTTCGCACCGGGCGGTTCTCCCCGGATCGGCATCCTGCGCTTCGAGACGACACGGGGGGATCGGCTGTTCATCTCGCTGCTCGGGGCGGCATTCATTCATCTCGCATGGCTGGGGTTCATCGGCCCCAACCTGTGGTGGGCTCTTGCCCTGGCAGTGGTCTACGCCATCGGCGTCTTCCGCTTCGTCTGAAGGCAAGCTGAAAAGGCGGCGGGAGGACCGTCGCTCGATACGAACTCGCAATCGCAAAACTCTGGGAGGATAAAATGCGACGGCATCTTATGACAACGACGGCAGCGGCGTTGCTGGCTCTGGCCGGCTCCGCCTATGCCGGCATGGACGAGGCAAAACAGTTCCTGGACAAGGAAGTCGGCGAACTCTCGACGCTTTCCCGCGCCGAGCAGGAAAAGGAAATGCAGTGGTTCATCGATGCGGCGAAGCCTTTTGCCGGCATGGATATCAAGGTCGTTTCCGAAACGCTGACCACGCACGAGTATGAATCGAAGGTTCTGGCGCAGGCATTCGCCGCGATCACGGGCATCAAGGTCACCCACGACCTGATCGGCGAAGGCGACGTCGTCGAAAAGCTGCAGACGCAGATGCAGTCGGGCGAGAACATCTACGACGCCTATGTCAACGACTCCGACCTGATCGGCACGCATTGGCGTTACCAGCAAGCCCGCTCGCTCACCGACTGGATGGCCGGCGAAGGCAAGGACGTCACCAATCCCGGCCTCGACCTTGAGGACTTCATCGGCCTCAAGTTCACGACGGCACCGGACAAGAAGCTCTACCAGCTGCCCGACCAGCAGTTCGCCAACCTCTACTGGTTCCGCTACGACTGGTTCAACGACGAGAAGAACAAGGCCGATTTCAAGGCGAAATACGGCTACGACCTCGGTGTTCCGGTGAACTGGTCCGCCTATGAGGACATTGCCGCCTTCTTCACCGGCCGCGATGTCGGAGGCAAGAAGGTCTATGGCCACATGGACTACGGCAAGAAGGACCCCTCGCTCGGCTGGCGTTTCACCGACGCCTGGCTGTCGATGGCGGGCAACGGCGACAAGGGACTGCCGAACGGCCTGCCCGTCGACGAATGGGGTATCAAGGTCGACGAAAAGTCCCGTCCGGTCGGCTCCTGCGTCGCGCGTGGCGGCGATACGAACGGCCCGGCAGCCGTCTACTCGATCCAGAAATACCTCGACTGGCTGAAGGCCTATGCGCCGGCCGCTGCCCAGGGCATGACCTTCTCGGAATCCGGACCGGTGCCGGCTCAGGGCGAGATCGCCCAGCAGATGTTCATGTACACGGCGTTCACCGCCGACATGGTCAAGCCCGGCCTGCCGGTCATGAACCAGGACGGCACGCCGAAATGGCGTTTCGCCCCGTCTCCGCATGGCGTCTACTGGAAGGACGGCATGAAGCTCGGCTATCAGGACGTCGGCTCCTGGACGCTGATGAAGTCGACACCCACCAATCGCGCCAAGGCGGCCTGGCTCTACGCCCAGTTCGTCACCTCGAAGACGGTGGACGTCAAGAAGAGCCATGTCGGCCTGACATTGATCCGCGAGAGCACCATCCGGCACAAGAGCTTCACGGACCGCGCTCCGAAGCTCGGCGGTCTGATCGAGTTCTATCGTTCCCCGGCCCGCGTCCAGTGGTCGCCGACCGGCACGAACGTGCCTGACTACCCGAAGCTCGCACAGCTCTGGTGGCAGGCGATCGGCGACGCGTCCTCGGGCGCCAAGACCGCGCAGGCGGCCATGGACTCGCTTTGCTCCGAGCAGGAAAAGGTCCTGCAGCGCCTGGAGCGCGCCAAGGTCCAGGGCGACATCGGGCCGAAGCTCGCCGAGGAACACGATCTCGCATACTGGAACAAGGATGCCGTCGCGAAAGGCAACCTCGCTCCACAGCTCAAGATCGGCAACGAAAAGGAAAAGCCGGTCACCGTCAACTATGACGAGCTCGTAAAGAGCTGGGCTGACGCCAAGAAATAAGCCGGTTCGCCGGGCGCTCAATGCGCCCGGCGGCCACCGACTGCGCAATCTCATTCACAGCGGTCCCACGGGCAAAATGGGCAACGGAGCAGCCAGCTGCCGCGCCTTGCCGGGTGTGCGTCCGATGTCTGCGGGATCACAGCGGCTCACGTCGGCAATCAACGTTGCAGGACATCAGTGGAAAGGGAGCTGGAGCGGGTGAAGGGAATCGAACCCTCGTATTCAGCTTGGGAAGCTGCTGCTCTACCATTGAGCTACACCCGCGTCGGTTTTCAGACTTCTAACAGACGGCCCCGCGTGTCAAGCCGGAGGTGGCGTCAGGCGCGAAAATGCTTGGAGAGCTTCAAGCCCTGCGCCTGGTAGTTCGAGCCGAGGCCTGTGCCGTACATGCCTTCGGGTCTTTCCAGCATATGCTCATAAACCAGCCGGCCGACGATCTGGCCGTCCTCGAGGATGAAGGGCACCTCATGGCTGCGCACTTCGAGCACCGCGCGGCTGCCACGCCCGCCCGCCGCCTCGTGGCCAAAACCCGGATCGAAGAAACCGGCATAGTGGACCCGGAATTCGCCGACCAACGGGTCGAAGGGCGTCATCTCGGCCGCATAGAGCGGCGGCACGTGCACCGCCTCGCGCGAGACGAGGATGTAGAACTCGTCGGGATCGAGGATCAGTTCGTTGCGGCCGCGGCTGTAAAGCGGCTCCCAGAAATCGAAGATGTCGTGCTGGGCCTTCTTGTCGACATCGACGACGGCCGTGTGATGCTTGCCGCGATAACCGATCAGGCCGGCGCTGTCGCCGGACAAGTCGATCGACAGCGCGATACCGCCGCCCGAGACATTCGGCTTGGCGGATGCCACCAGAGTTTCGTCATTGTGGAGCTGCAGGAGGTCCGGCTCGCCGAGCAGCGCATTGCCGACCCGGAAGCGGATCTGCGACAGGCGCGAACCGCGGCGCACGACGATCGGGAAAGTGCGCGGCGAGATTTCGAGATAGAGCGGACCGGAATAACCCGCGGGGATCTTGTCGAATTCCTGGGCGTAGTCGGTGATCACACGCGTGAAGATGTCGAGGCGGCCGGTGGAGCTTTTCGGGTTGGCCGAGGCCGACATATTGGCCGGCAGATCGAGCCGCTCCATCAGTGGCACGATGTAGACGCAGCCGGTTTCCAGCACCGCGCCTTCGGAAAGGTCGATGACATGAAGCTTGAGGCGATCGAGCTTGTCGGAGACCAGGCTCGCCGGCCCTGGCATGAAGCTGGCCCGGACCCGGAAGGCCTTGGCGCCCAGACGCAGGTCCAGGCTCGCCGGCTGGATCTGGTCCCGATCGAGCTCGCGCTCGGAGATCAGCCGTCCACTGTCGAAAAGCGCCGCGATTGCGCGGTCCGCCAGAATTCCTGTTTCGCGAGCCATCATGTCTCTCTTAAAGTTTTCGAGGCGACAAAACCAAATGCCGGCCATTGACGCAAGCGGGACGCGGCGCTATGCCAGTCTTATCCCGTGGTGATTTGGCCGGTCGGCTTGCAGCCACGTTAAATAAGTGGCTAAAAAGACCGGGTGCGAAACCGGTCTGCTTATGCGACCGGTTTTTTTGTTCTGAAAGAGGACACGCATGACCAAGAAATGGCGCCCGGCAACTCAGCTCGTACACGGCGGCACGCTGCGCTCGCAATATGGCGAAACATCGGAAGCGATCTTCCTGACCCAGGGTTTCGTCTATGACACGTCGGAAGCGGCCGAAGCCCGCTTCAAGGGCGAGACCGACGGCTTCATCTATGCCCGTTACGGCAGCCCCACCAACGACATGTTCGAAAAGCGCATGTGTGCCCTCGAAGGCGCCGAAGACGCGCGCGCCACCGCCTCGGGCATGGCCGCCGTCACCGCCGCGATCCTCTGCCAGCTCAAGGCCGGCGACCATATCGTCGCGGCCCGCGCCCTGTTCGGCTCCTGCCGCTGGGTGGTCGAGACGCTCGCCCCGAAATACGGCATCGAATGCACGCTGGTCGACGGGCGTTTCCTGGAAAACTGGGAAAAGGCGATCACGCCGAAGACCAAGGTGTTCTTCCTGGAAAGCCCGACCAACCCGACGCTCGAAGTGGTCGATATTGCCGGAGTCGCCAGGCTCGCCAACCAGATCGGCGCCAAGGTCGTGGTCGACAACGTGTTTGCGACCCCTCTCTTCCAGAAGCCGCTCGAACTCGGCGCTCACATCGTCGTCTATTCGGCCACCAAGCATATCGACGGCCAGGGTCGCTGCCTCGGCGGCGTCGTGCTGTCCGACAAGGCCTGGATCGACGAGAACCTGCATGACTATTTCCGCCATACCGGCCCGGCGATGTCGCCGTTCAACGCCTGGACGCTGCTGAAGGGCATCGAGACCCTGCCGCTGCGCGTCAAACAGCAGACGGAGAGCGCTTCGAGGATCGCCGACTTCCTCGCCGATCAGAAGCAGGTGGCGCGTGTCATCTATCCCGGCCGCAAGGATCATCCGCAGGCCGATATCATCGCCAGACAGATGACGGGCGGCTCGACGCTGGTGTGCTTCGAGCTGAAGGGCGGCAAGGAAGCGGCCTTCAAGCTGCAGAACGCGCTGGAGATCGTGCGGATCTCCAACAATCTCGGCGATTCCAAGAGCCTGATCACCCATCCGGCNACCACGACGCACAAGAACCTGACGGACGAGGCCCGCGCGGAACTCGGCATATCGCCGGGCACGGTNCGCCTGTCGGCCGGCATCGAGGATACCGACGACCTGATCGAGGATTTCGCCCGCGCGCTTGCCCAGGCGGGCNTNTAAATCCCGGCTTTTNCGGGATGGTGGATCGATCAAGAGATTCACCATCCCGATTATCCTTAACTTCAACAAATGCCGACACTCGGCCGTCCAAAACGCGAGAATTCTTGACCTCGCCGTCCCCCTGTACAATATCGAAGCAGTGAGAATTGTTGAGGTGTCGCATGTATCGCGCCCGGACAAGAGATATCGACGTCGCCGTCGAGCCCTACTACCTGGAGGAGCAATCCAATCCGGAAGAGAGCCGCTATGTCTGGGGTTATCGCATCGTCATCGAAAACCATTCGACGCTCACCGTGCAGCTCGTCCATCGCTANTGGCACATCACCGATCAGAACGGCATCGTCGATGAAGTCGACGGGCCGGGGGTCGTCGGCGAACAGCCTCGGCTGAAGCCGGGCGACAGTTACGAATATTCCTCGGGCTGCCCTCTCGACACCCCATCCGGGCTGATGTTCGGCCATTACGACATGCAGACCGACGAAGGCGAGACNTTCGAGGTGACGATCCCGGCCTTTTCGCTGGATTCACCGGGCCTGATGCGCGTCCTCAACTAGACCGGGCGCCACCGACGACAACCTGAAGGTTATGGGTGACGGCGGTTTATCTATTTGTTCCCCCCTCCCTCCTGCGGCATCCTGGTTCCGTCAAACGGTCTTTGGGAGGAGAACTTGATGACGAAACCCGATCAATTGGGCCTTCTGCTGGCGTCCTGCGCCTTGGTGACGCTTGCCGCGTTTACTCCAGCGCTCGCGCAGAACAAAAGCAGTTTCATCGACCAGAAGGACAGGCCGGATTTCGCATCCGCCACCGTCTCGCCGCAGATCGCCTGCGGCATGCTGAACAGCCAATCCTTCGCCGACGTCACGACCCTGAAAGCCACGCATGTGGCGGGTGTCGGAAACGTGCCCGGCCATTGCCAGGTGACCGGCTATATCCGGCCGCAGGTGCGTTTCGAGATCACCCTGCCCGACAATTGGAACCGGCGGCTCTACATGTTCGGCAATGGCGGTTATGCCGGCGAGGATCTTGCTGCGGCTTCGCGGATCGCGACCCGCAATGCGGCGCTTTCGAAGGGCTTCCTCACCGTCCAGCAGAATACCGGCCATGATGCGGTCACCTACAAGCTCGGGGATTTCGCGCAGGATCTCGANCTTCTGATCGATTACGGCTCGCGAGCCGTGCATGTCACCGTCGATACCGCCAAGGCGATCGCGGCACGCTATTACGACCGGCATCCGTCCTTCTCCTATTGGGATGGCTGCTCGACGGGCGGGCGCCAGGGATTGATGGCGGCGCAGCGTTATCCGGGCGATTTCGACGGCATTCTCGCCGGAGCGCCGGTTCTCGACCTCACCAATACCCAGATCTGGGGCGTGTGGAATGCGCGAGCACTGCTCAAGGCGCCGATCAGCCGGGCGCAGCTTCCCGTGCTTGCCAAGGCGGTGATGGACAAGTGCGATGCGATCGACGGCGCCAGGGATGGGCTGATTGCCGATCCGCGGCAATGCAATTTCGATCCGGCCAAGGACCTCAAGATCTGCGAGGCTGGCGGCTCCGACTGCTTCACGCCNGCGCAGGCCGAAACGCTGAAGACGCTGGCAGGCGGCGTGAAGATCAAGGGCGAGACGATTTTNCCCGGCGTGCAGTTCGGCACCGAGGGCGTCGATCCGACCGGGGTGAGCGGCTGGGACATGTGGATGGTATCCGATCCGGGGCCGAGCCGGCAGCTCGCCTATGGCGAGACCTTCGTCAAGAACATGGCAATGCTCCCCGCCTCAGGAAAGGCGATCGACTGGAAGACCTTCGATTTCGACGCCGAATATCCGAAGATCGGCGCGATCCGCGAGATCGTCGATGCGACCAATCCGGACCTCAGCGAGTTCCGGAAGCGCGGCGGACGGATGATCACCTATTTCGGCTGGTCTGACCCGGCGCTCAACCCGATGATGGGCGTCAACTACTATGAAGCCGTCCGCAAGCAGATGGGCGCNGAGCGGACGGCNGAATTCTACCGCCTGTTCATGGTGCCCGGCATGTTCCATTGCACCGCGGGTTACGGCACNGATGTCTTCGACGCCTTCACGCCGCTGATGGACTGGGTGGAGAACGGCAAGGCGCCGGAAGTGATCCGGGCGAGCCAGATGAAGGACGGCAAGCCGGCGATGACACGGCCACTTTGCCCCTATCCGCAATCGGCCAGGTATTCAGGCAACGGCGATCTGAAAGACGGCGCGAACTTCGAGTGCAAGATGCCTTGAAACGAATACGGCGGGAGTTTTCTCCCGCCGTTTAACCGTCAAGCAACGGCGAATTCGTCCGTCTTGTAACGATACGTGGTCGAGCAGAACTCGCAGGTGACGGCGATTTCGCCATCCTCCTCGCTTGCCTCGATCTCCTCGGCGCTGAAGCCCGACAGGACCCCCTTGATCTTGTCGCGCGAGCAGCTGCAGCGGTCGAATACCGTCTGGGGCGTGTAGACCCGGACGCCGCGCTCGTGGAAAAGGCGAAACAACAGCCGCTCGATCGCGACCTGCGGGTCGGTCAGTTCGTCCGTGTCGATCGTCTCCACCAGCGTGCGGGCCTCTGCCCAGGCATCGTCGTCGGCGAAATCGATATCGCGCTCATCGCCATCGCCGCCATGCAGGTCCGGCTGCCGCATGCGCTCGGGNGCCTGCGGCAGGAACTGCGCGACGAGCCCGCCTGCCCGCCAGTTGTGGCGCGGCTTGCCCTCGGCATCGCGATCGAACAATTCGGCGACACCCAGGCGCACCTTGGTCGGGATCTGCTCCGACTGGCGGAAATAGACGCCGGCGATCTCCTCCAGCGACGAGCCGTCGAGCGGCACGATGCCCTGATAGGGCTGCATGCCGCGGCCCTGGTCGATGGTGAAGGCGAGCACTCCCTGGCCGAGAAGTTCCGGCGGCGAGGTCCTGCCTTCCCTGACTGCCGCGGCCAGGGCTTCCTCGTCGTAACGGGCATAGGCGCGAAGGCTGTCGGGCGTCGAGAAGTCCGCGACCAGCAGGTCGACGGGCCCGTCGCCCTTGGTCTGCACCGTGAACTTGCCGTCGAATTTCAGCGAGGTGCCGAGCAGGGCCGTCAGCACGATCGCTTCGGCAAGCAGCCGCGCGACCGGCCCCGGATAGTCGTGACGTCCGAGGATGGAGTTCAGCAGCGGCCCGAGCTGGACCGCACGGCCGCGCACGTCGAGCCCCTCCACCTGGAAGGGAACGACCCGGTCGTCTCCGGCAAAGTCGAGTTCGTTGAGTTCCACAGTCGCTTCCGCCATGACTTCACTCCTTCGCGCCGACCCAAAAACCTTTACACAAGCGCCAGCCCGAGCGGAACCGCTGGCCGGAGGAAAAGACGTCGACGATGTCTGTTGAAACGCCAGTCCAGAAGACGGCGTATTGTTGAAAGCCGACAGATGGGGGATCGCGGAGCGGAAATCAAGGTTCGATNACCGCCGCCAGCTCTCCGCNCCCGTGCAGGGAGTTTGCGCTCAGACGGCGCCGAAGCACCATGCNAGAATGGATTTCTGCGCATGCAGGCGGTTCTCAGCCTCGTCGAAAACGACCGACTGCGGACCGTCGATCACCTCGTCGGTCACCTCCTCGCCGCGATGGGCCGGCAGGCAGTGCATGAACACCGCTTCCTTGTCGGCCCGCTGCATCAGGTCCGCATTGACCTGGAAGGGCTGGAAGACGTTGTGGCCGCGGGCCTTGTGCTCCTGGTTCATCGAGACCCAGGTGTCGGTGACGACGCAGTCGGCGCCAGCCACGGCCCGCTCCGCATCATGGCAGAGCATGATGCTGCCACCATTGTTGCGGGCCCAGTTGAGGAACTTGTCGTGCGGCTCCGAGCCCATCGGNACCGCCATGTTCATGCGGTAACCGAAACGGGCGGCGCCTTCGACGAAGGAATGCAGCACGTTGTTGCCATCGCCCGTCCAGGCGATCGTCTTGCCGGCGATCGGCCCGCGATGTTCTTCGAAGGTCATGATGTCGGCCATGATCTGGCAGGGATGCGTATCGTCGGTCAGCGCGTTGATGACCGGCACGGTCGCGTGTTCGGCGAGTTCCAGCATGCGGGCATGATCGGTGGTGCGGATCATGATCGCATCGACATAACGCGACAGAACCTTGGCGGTGTCGCCGATCGTCTCGGCGCGACCGAGCTGCATTTCGGTGCCCGACAGGAAGAGCGTATCGCCGCCGAGCTGGCGCATGCCGACATCGAAGGAGACACGGGTGCGAGTGGAGGGTTTTTCGAAGATCATCGCCAGCATCTTGCCGGCGAGAGGCTTTTCNGCCGTGCCGGCCTTGGTCGCCTGCTTGCGGATNTTCGCGTCGTCGAGAATTGCCCTGAGATCCGCCGAGGAAACGGCGGAAAGATCGAGAAAATGCTTGGGAGATGCCATGTGATGTTCCCTGTGAAGAGGGAAACCTTCAACGGCGTCCCCTTTTTGCCCGCTCAGGCCGATTTCTTCATCTCGGAGGCGGAAAGCGTTTCCGCCGCCTTCTCGATGCGGGAAAGCCCCTCGCGGGCCTCCTCCGCGGTGACTGTGAGCGGTGGCAGGAGACGCACCACGTTGTCGCCGGCGGGAACCGCCAGCATGTGTTCGCCCCGCAGGGCGGCAACCAGATCGCCAGCCGGCACCTTCGCCTTCACGCCGAGCANCAGGCCCTCGCCACGGATGTCNTCGATGACGTTGGGGAAACGATCCTTGAGGCTCGCGAGACCCTGGCGGAGAACCAGGGCTACGTCGCGGACGTTTTCCAGGAAGCCGTCGCCCAGGATCACGTCGAGCACTGCGTTGCCGACCGCCATGGCAAGCGGATTGCCGCCATAGGTCGTGCCATGCGTGCCGGCCGTCATGCCGGAAGCCGCTTCCGCCGTCGCAAGGCATGCGCCGAGCGGGAAACCGCCGCCGATGCCCTTGGCAAGAGCCATGATGTCCGGTGCCACGCCCGTCCATTCATAGGCGAACAGCTTGCCCGTGCGGCCGACGCCGGTCTGGACCTCGTCGAAGATCAGCAGCAGGCCGTTGTCGTCGCAGATCCGGCGCAGCGCAGCCAGGAATTCCTTCGGGACCGGCCGGATGCCGCCCTCGCCCTGGATGGGCTCGATGAGGATCGCCGCCGTCTTTTCGGTGATCGCAGCCTTCAGGGCGTCCATGTCGCCGAACGGCACCTGGTCGAAGCCTTCGACCTTGGGACCGAANCCTTCGAGATATTTCGCCTGGCCGCCGGCGGCGATGGTCGCCAGCGTGCGGCCATGGAAGGCGCCTTCGAAGGTGACGATGTGGAAGCGCTCCGGATGACCCTTCACGAACTGGTAGCGGCGCGCCGTCTTGATGGCGCATTCCAGCGCCTCGGCACCGGAATTGGTGAAGAACACCTTATCCGCGAAAGAGTTGTCGGCGAGACGACGCGACAGCGTCTCCTGGCCCGGCTGCTCGAATAGATTGGACGTGTGCCAGACCTTGTCGGCCTGCGCCTTCAGCGCGCCGACGAGATGCGGGTGGGCGTAGCCAAGCGAGTTGACGGCGATGCCCGCACCGAAGTCGAGATATCGCTCGCCACTCTCCGTCACAAGCCATACGCCCTCGCCGCGTTCGAAACGCAGCGGAGCCCGGGCAAACGTGTCGAAAAGCGCGGCTTCAGCCATGGCGACATCACTCCTCTAGGCAGTCTCGAAAAAGCCCGCAGAACGGGCCGAAAAATCAAAAATGCCGCCCACTGGGCGGCGGGGGCACTATCGTGGTTTAGGCCGTCAATGTCAACAAAGCTCGGCATTTTAGGCAGGTTTCGGCCGGAAAGCACGAGCCCGGGCTTATGTGACAAAAATGACTCTCCAGGACAGCAAGTTGGGGAAAACCACGAAATCGAATCCCGCAGATTCGCCCGACTCTTGCCACGGAGTCAGCCTCACACTAGGTTAAAGATCAATTACTAGACTGCATGCGGCGGAACTAGTCACCTCAAGCATAGATATAGTGGGTGC
>Ga0055536_1001201_pt1 | contig 16094 bp, 13 predicted proteins | sample AraplaCvi_mLB_r2_FD_55037 | JGI IMG/M metagenome (GOLD analysis project Ga0055536, IMG submission 55037) | Arabidopsis root microbial communities from North Carolina, USA - plate scrape MF_Cvi_mLB_r2 | ecosystem: Host-associated > Plants > Roots > Endosphere | place: USA: North Carolina...
GCGGTGCTGGCGGCGATCAAGGCCGTCGGCGGCGACCTGCCCGCCGCGGGCCTCGCCTTCGCCGAAATGGGCGGTCTCGTCGGACGCGGCGCGCGTCACCGNGTCGCGGTGCCCGGCGGCCANATNCTCGTCATCGACGANAGCTATAANGCCAATCCGGCCTCGATGGCCGCGACGATCAACCAGTTCGGCACCGAATCCGCCGATCGCAAGCTCGCGATTCTCGGCGCGATGAAGGAGCTTGGACCGGGCGGAGAGGCATATCACGCGGGTCTGGCGGCTCCGCTCGTCGCGGCGGGGGTGCAATTCGCCCTGCTTGTCGGCGAAGAGATGGCGCCGCTTGCCAAAGCGCTTGAGGGACGCGTCGATTTCGAGCATGTGGCCGCCCACTCGGCCGCGGTAGGGCGGCTGAAGGACCTGATCCGTCCGGGCGACGCCGTGCTGGTNAAGGGGTCAAACAGCGTCGGGTTGTCGCATGTCGTGGCGGCTCTGACCAACGGGGACTATTGATGCTTTATTGGCTGGCGGAATGGCTTGGCTTTCCGGGGGCTCTCAACCTCATTCGCTACCTGAGCTTTCGTTCGGGGGCCGCGGTCGCGACCGCGCTGATCATCGGNCTGTGGATCGGCCCNCGCTTCATCCTGATGNTGCGGATGCGGCAGGGCAAGGGGCAGCCGATCCGCGAGGACGGGCCGCAGAGCCACCTGGCGAAAAAGGGCACGCCGACGATGGGCGGGCTGATGATACTCATTTCGCTGATGATCTCGGCGCTCCTGTGGATGGACCTTTCCAACCGCTTCGTCTGGGCGTGCATATTCGTGACCGGCGGCTTTGCAGCGGTCGGCTTCCTCGATGATCTCGACAAGGTGACCAAGGCCAGCCATCGCGGAATTCCGGGGCGCGTGCGCCTGTTGATCGAATTTTTGATCGCTGGCGTTGCGGTGTTCCTGATCGTGTCGCGCACCGGCACCGACCTGTATCTGCCATTTTTCAGCGGCGTCGTGCTCGAACTCGGCCCGCTCTACTATGTCTTTGCGATGGTGCTGATTGTCGGTTTCGGCAACGCTGTGAACCTCACCGACGGTCTCGACGGGCTCGCAACCTTCCCGGTGATCATCGCCAGCCTGACTTTCCTCGTCATCGTCTATCTGTCGGGCAACGTGAAGTTCGCCGGCTACCTCGGCATTCCGCACGTCCCCGGTGCGGGCGAACTCGCGGTTTTTGCCGCGGGGATCATCGGCGCCTGCCTTGCTTTCCTGTGGTTCAACGCGCCCCCCGCGGCAGTGTTCATGGGCGACACGGGCAGCCTCGCGCTTGGTGGCGCGCTCGCGACGATCGCTGTAACCGCGCAGCATGAGCTTGTCCTCGTCCTCGTNGGCGGGCTGTTCGTGGTCGAGGCGCTGTCGGTGATCATCCAGGTCTTCTGGTACAAGCGCACCGGCAAGCGCGTCTTCCGCATGGCGCCGATCCACCATCATTTCGAGCAGCTCGGCTGGCCCGAATCCACCGTCGTCATCCGTTTCTGGATCGTCTCGATCGTCCTCGCGCTCGCAGGGCTCGCGACCTTGAAACTCCGTTGATCTCCTCGCGCGTCTTTGCCGGTCGCCGCTATGCGGTGCTGGGACTGGCGCGCTCGGGCCTCGCGACGGTTGAGGCGCTNGTTGCCAGTGGCGCGGGCGTGACCGCGTGGGACGACCGCGAGGAAGCGCGCGACGATGCGATGGCGCTTGGCGCCGACATCGGCAATCCGCTCGACATCGATCTCATCGGCTTCGCGGGCGTCGTCGTGTCGCCGGGCGTCCCGCTTAACCGCCATCCGATCGCGGCGCACGCGCGCGAGGCGCATGTGCCGGTAATCGGCGACATCGAACTCTTTGCCGAGGCCCGTGACGAACTGCCCGCGCATAAAGTCGTCGGCATCACCGGCACCAACGGCAAATCGACCGTTACCGCGCTGATCACGCACATGCTCGAAAGCGCTGGCGTGCCGACGCTGATGGGCGGCAACATCGGGCTGCCGATCCTCAGCCGCGATCCGCTTGCCGAAGGCGGCGTCTATGTGCTCGAACTTTCAAGCTACCAGATCGACCTTTCGCACAGCCTTGCCTGCGATGTTGCGGTGCTGACCAACCTCAGCCCCGATCATCTCGACCGCTACGATGGCTTCGCCGGCTATGCGGCGTCGAAGGCGCGGCTGTTCGGCCTGCAACATCGCGATCAGGTGGCGATCGTCGCGGTCGATGACGATCCGTCGAAGATGATCGCAAGCCGCATCAACCATCGCCTCCACCGCGTGTCGGCAAAGGATGTCGATCCGGTGGATCAGGCGCGCTGGCCCGCATTGCAGGGGCCGCACAACGCGCAGAACGCCGTCTGCGCGATCGCCGTGTGCCGCGTGCTGGGGCTGAACGACGAACAGATCGAACGCGGCCTTGCGACCTACAAGTCGCTGCCGCACCGGATGGAATTGGTCGGCGAAGTCGGGGGGGTCAGCTGGTTCAATGACAGCAAGGCTACCAACGCGGCTTCCGCTGCACCGGCGCTGGCGGCTTTNCCGCCGGCGCCGGACCAGCGTTTGCACTGGATTGCGGGCGGCAAGGCCAAGGGCGACGGGCTGGCGGCGTGCCGTCCCTGGTTCGGCCATGTCCAACGCGCCTATCTGATCGGCGAGGCGATGGAGCCCTTCGCGGACGAGATTGGCGACGCGATCCCGGTCGAGCGGTCGGGGGATCTGGCTGCGGCGGTGAAGCAGGCGGCGGCCATGGCGAAGCCGGGCGATATCGTGCTGTTGTCGCCCGCCTGCGCGTCGTTCGACCAGTTCAAGGATTATGAGCAGCGCGGCGATGTGTTCCGCGCTGCGGTACAGGCGCTCGGGGCATGAGCGGGGGGGATAATTTGGACACAACCGAACGCCCGGTGATTGCCGCCACNCGAACGACGAAACGCCGCGGCCCGCGCCTCAGCCGTGCCGACCGCACNCCGCTCGGCCTTTGGTTNTGGGAAATCGACCGGGTTCTATTACTGCTNGTATCGATCCTNGTCGCGGTCGGGCTAGTCGCAGTTGCGGCGGCGTCGCCTGTTGCGGCACAGAAACTCTCGACCTCGACCGCGTCGCTCGATCCGCTCTATTATTTCTATCGCCAGCTTATGTGGGTGATGGTCGGCGTGCCGGTGATGCTGATGGTGTCGATGCTGCCAAAGCCGCAGGCGCGGCGCTTCGCCATCTATGGCACCATCGCCTTTCTCTTCCTGCTCTTCATGGTGCCGCTGATCGGCACCTCGGTGAACGGCGCGCAGCGCTGGATCGGCAGCGGTGTGTTCCGGCTGCAGCCGTCGGAGTTCCTGAAGCCCTTCTTCGCGGTGTCGCTCGCGTGGGTGCTGTCGCTGCGCCTCCACGACCAGAGCCTGCCCGTCGTGCCGCTCGCGGCGGCGCTCACCGGCGTCATCGCGCTGCTGCTCATGGGCCAGCCCGACCTTGGGCAGACGATCATCTTTGCGGCGACCTGGTTCGTCCTCGTCCTCGTTGCGGGGCTGTCGATGCGGATTATGGGCGCACTCGCGGGTGCGGGTGTCGTGGGCATCGTGCTCGCCTATTTCTTCTATCCGGTCGCGCAGCAGCGCATCAACATCTGGCTCTTTGCCGAGGGTGACAGTTTTCAGGTCGACAAGGCGCATGCGACGCTGACCGCGGGCGGCCTCATCGGCACCGGCCCCGGCGCGGGACTCGCCAAGTTCCAGCTACCCGAAGCGCATACCGACTATATCTTCTCGGTAATCGGCGAGGAGTTCGGGATGATCGCGTGCATGGCGATCGCGGTGCTCTATCTCGCGATCATCGTGCGTGTTCTTGTCCGCCTGCTCGATGAGGAAGACAGCTTCCTGATTCTCGCCGTCGCGGGCCTGATCGCGCAGTTCGGTGGNCAGGCAGTGATCAACATGGCCGTGAACACNCAGATATTCCCGTCGAAGGGGATGACCTTGCCTTTCATCTCCTATGGTGGCTCGTCCTTCATCGCTCTGTCGATCGGCATGGGTTTGCTCTTGTCGCTGACCCGGCGAAACCCCTATGCGGCTCGGGTATCGATGACCCGGAACTGGAACAAGAAATGACTGCCACCCGCCACTTCCTTCTCGCCGCCGGCGGGACGGGAGGACATATGCTGCCCGCCTACGCCCTCGCCGGCGAACTGATCGCGCGCGGACACCGCGTCGCGCTTGTCAGCGACGACCGCGGCCTCAGAATTCCCGGTGCTCCGGCGGAGATGGACACGCATGTGCTGCCCGCGGGCCGCGTATCGGGAGGCCCCGCCGGCTGGGTCAAGGCTGCTCTCGCGATCCGCAAGGGGCGCCGCATGGCGATCGACCTGATCGATGAATTCGANCCCGCCGTCGTCGTCGGTTTCGGCGGCTATCCCTCGCTCCCCAGTCTGCTCGCTGCCGGCGCCACGAANCGGCCGCGCGTGCTCCACGAACAAAATGCCGTGCTCGGCCGCGTCAACCGCATGATGGCGCCGCGCGTCGANGCGGTGGCGGTCGCCTATCATAATATCCAGCGCTATCCCGCGGGGCAGGAAGCGAAGCTCCATATCACGGGCAATCCGGTGCGCGAGGAGATCATCGCGATCCGTGACGACGGTTTCCCGCCGCTGCCCGAAGATGGCATTTTCCGCTTGCTCGTGGTTGGGGGAAGCTTGGGTGCAACGGTGCTCAGCGACGTCGTACCTGCCGCTGTTGCGATGTTGCCGCGTGCTCTGCTCGACCGCTTGCAGGTCGTGCAGCAGTGCCGCGAGGATGATATCGAAGCGGTCCGCGCCAAATATGCCGAACTCGGCGTCGCCGCAGAATGCGCATCCTACATCAAGGANTTTCCCGAGCGGCTGCGTTGGGCGCATATGGTCATCGCGCGCGCGGGCGCATCGACGGTNGCCGAACTCGCCTGTGCCGGGCGCCCGGCGATCTTCGTTCCCTATCCCAGCGCGATGGACGACCATCAGACCTATAATGTCGTCGACCTGGTCCAGGCGGGCGGTGCGATTTCGTTCCAGCAGCCCGACTTCACCGCTGCCGAGGTCGCCAAACATATCCAGCGCATGGCGCTCGAACCCGGCGCGCTCGAAGAAGCCGCCGAACGTGCGGCAAGCTGCGGCCTGCCGAACGCGACGCGCGATCTTGCCGATTTGGTCGAATCGCTCGCAGCCCCGCCGATGATGGATGTCATCCGCGTCGGCGCCGCGTCGCGCTCGGCTGCGGTAGCCGGCGGCATTGCCGCCACCCGCGCGGGAGATAAATGATGCGCGGCGTTGCGACGGATATCGGCACCATCCATTTCATCGGCATCGGCGGCATCGGCATGTCGGGCATCGCCGAGGTCATGCACAATCTGGGCTATCAGGTGCAGGGCAGCGACATCGCCGACTCTTACGTCGTCGAGGGATTGCGCAAACGCGGGATCAAGGTCGCGATCGGGCACGAAGCCTCGAACGTCGACGGGGTGGCGGTCGTCGTCACATCGACCGCAGTCAAGCGCGGCAATCCCGAAGTCGAGGCCGCGCTCGCGAACCGCATCCCGCTCGTCCGCCGCGCCGAAATGCTTGCCGAACTGATGCGGCTGAAATCGACCGTCGCGATTGCAGGCACGCATGGCAAGACGACGACGACCAGCCTCGTCGCCGCGCTGCTCGACGCGGGCGGGATCGACCCGACGGTGATCAACGGCGGAATCATCAACAACTATGGCTCGAACGCGCGCCTCGGCGCCAGCGACTGGATGGTCGTCGAGGCCGACGAGAGCGACGGCAGCTTCCTGCGCCTCGACGGCACGATCGCGGTCGTCACCAACATCGATCCCGAACATCTCGACCATTATGGCAGCTTCGACGCGATCAAGGACGCCTTCGTCGAATTTATCGAGAATGTACCCTTTTACGGCGCGGCGATGCTCTGTCTCGACCATCCGGAGGTCCAGGCGATCATCCCGCGCATCCGCGACCGCCGGATCGTGACCTATGGCTTCTCTGCCCAAGCCGACGTTCGCGGCACCAATGTGACGCCCGGCCCCGACGGCAATCGCTTCGACGTCGTCGTGCGCGACCGCGACGGNAACAGCCGGACGATTGAGGGCATTCACCTCCCGATGTCGGGCCGCCACAATGTCCAGAATTCCCTCGCGGCGATTGCCGTCGCGCTGCACATGGGCGTTTCGGACGACAAGATCGTGTCGGGCTTCAACGGTTTTGCCGGGGTGAAGCGCCGCTTTACCAAGGTCGGCGAGATTGCGGTGGGCGAGGGCGTCGTCACTGTGATCGACGATTATGCCCATCACCCCGTCGAGATCCGTGCCGTGCTGTCGGCTGCGCGCGAAGGCGTGGGGGCGGGGCGCGTGTCGCGGTGGTCCAGCCGCATCGCTTTACGCGCCTGCGCGATCATATGGACGATTTCCAGCAGGCGTTTAACGACGCCGACATCGTGCTTGCGCTGCCCGTCTATACCGCGGGCGAAGCGCCGATCGACGGCGTGTCGTCGGATGTCCTGGTCGCGGGTCTGCGCGATCGGGGTCACCGTCAGGCCAATGTCGTCGGCCGACGCCGGCGCGCTGGCCACTGCTATCGCCGCCAGCATCGCTGCCGGCGATCTCGGGCCGGGCGACAAGGTCATCTGCCTCGGCGCGGGCGATATCACCAAGATGGCTGCGGGCCTCGCCGCGGCGGTGGAAGCGGCATGAGCAGTGCCGACACGCTTCCTGCCGTACGCGGCAAACTGACGGCAAAGGCGCCGCTCGCGCCGCTCGTCTGGTTCAAGTCGGGCGGCCCCGCCGACTGGCTTTTCGAGCCGAAGGACGCCGACGACCTCGCCGATTTCCTCCGCGATCTCGATCCTGCCGTGTCGGTGATGGCGCTCGGCCTCGGGTCGAACCTCATCGTCCGCGATGGCGGCTTCCCGGGCGTCGTCGTCCGGCTTGGCAAGGCGTTCGCGAAGGTCGAAGCGGTCGATGCGACGACGCTGCGTTGCGGCGGCGGCGCGTCGGGCATTCTTGTTTCTTCGACCGCGCGCGACGCGGGCATCGCCGGCATGGAATTCCTGCGCTCGATCCCGGGCACCGTAGGAGGTTTCGTGCGCATGAACGGCGGCGCCTATGGCGGCGAGGTCAAGGACATATTGATCGATTGCGACGTCGTGCTGCGCTCGGGCGAGCGCAAGACCCTGCCGCTCGCCGAACTCGGCTACACCTATCGGCACAGTGAGTTGCCCGAGGGCGCGGTCGTGATCGGCGCGACCTTTCGCGGCCGACCCGGCGAACCCGGCGCGATCCAGGCCGAAATGGACCGCATCTCGGCAAGCCGCGAAGCCTCGCAGCCGCTGCGTTCGAAAACCGGCGGTTCGACCTTCAAGAACCCCGACGGACACAAGGCATGGCAGCTCGTCGACGAAGCCGGCTGCCGTGGCTTCATGGTCGGCGGGGCGCAGGTCAGCGAAAANCACACCAATTTCCTGATCAACACCGGTGAGGCGAGCAGCGCCGATATCGAAGAGCTCGGTGAGGAAGTCCGCCGCCGCGTNAANGCGAAGAGCGGCGTGGAATTGCAATGGGAAATACAGCGCGTGGGAGTCATGAAGTGAGCCGGGGTCCGTGGCATGTCGCCGTCCTGATGGGCGGCTGGTCGGCCGAGCGCGAAGTGTCGCTGATGAGCGGCAATGGCGTCGCCGACGCGCTCGAAAGCCGTGGGCACAAGGTCACGCGCATCGACATGGACCGCAATGTCGCGCAGCGGCTTGCCGAGGCAAAACCCGACGTCGTGTTCAACGCGCTCCACGGCGTCCCCGGCGAGGACGGGACGGTGCAGGGCATGCTTGACCTGATGGGTCTCAAATACACCCACAGCGGGCTCGTCACCTCGGTCATCGCGATCGACAAGGAATTGACGAAACAGGCGCTGGTGCCGCATGGTATCCCCATGCCGACGGGGACGATGGTTGACAGCGAAAGCCTCTTCACAGTCGACCCCTTGCCGCGCCCCTATGTCCTGAAACCCGTGAATGAGGGCTCGTCGGTCGGCGTCGCGATCGTCAAGGACGACAGCAATTACGGCAACCCNATCGCGCGCGAAGCCGTGGGCCCTTGGCAGGAATTTGAACGGCTGCTGGCCGAGCCCTTCATCAAGGGTCGCGAACTGACCGTCGCCGTGCTCGGCGACACGCCGCTTGCGGTCACCGAACTCCGCGTCAAGTCGGGCTTCTACGACTATGACGCCAAATATACCGACGGCCTGACCGAACATGTCTGTCCCGCCGACGTCCCCGATGACGTCGCGCAGCGGATGAAAGATCTGGCGTTGCAATCGCACCGCCTGCTCGGCTGCAAGGGCGCATCCCGCTCGGATTTCCGCTGGGACGACGAACATGGCCTNGCGGGGATTTTCCTGCTCGAGGTCAACACCCAGCCCGGCATGACGCCGCTCAGCCTTGTGCCCGAACAGGGGCGCGCCGTCGGCATGGATTATGCCGAACTCGTCGAACGCATCGTGGGGGAAGCGTTATCATGAGCAAGACACAGATCAAGCGGGGGAAGGCGCCGCCGCGCCGGCCGGCGCGTGCGCCGAAAAAGCGGCGGAGGGTACAGACCTCGCGCCTCAATGCGATTATCAACGCGCTGCCGATCAGCCCGCAACGGCTGCAGAAGATCGCCAACTGGACCGTCGGGCTCAGCCTGTGCGCGGTTGCCGCCATCGCCGCCCATGCCACAGGCGTGACCGCAAAGGTTCATGAGGAATATGCGCAGTTGGTCGGCCGCGCGGGATTTCAGGTCAAGAAGGTCGAGGTCGTCGGCGCCGATCGCATCGACCGGCTCAAAGTCTATGACATCGCGCTTGCGCAGAAGGACCGCTCGATGGCGGCGGTCGATTTGGAAGATGTCCGCGGCGATCTTATGAAATATGGCTGGATCAAGGATGCGCGCGTATCCCGCCGCCTGCCCGACACGCTCGTCGTCGATATCGTCGAGCGCACGCCCGCGGCGATCTGGCAGCATAATAATCGCCTCTCGCTGATCGACGAAAAGGGCGTCGTGCTCGAACCCGTCACCGTCGCGACGATGCCTGACCTGCCGCTGGTCATCGGGCCGCGGGCGAACCAGCGCTCGCAGGACCTCGATCGTCTGCTTTCGGAGGCGAGCAGCCTCAAGGAATTGCTCGCGGGCGCGACATGGGTCGGCAACCGCCGATGGGACCTGCGCTTCCGCAGCGGCGAGACGCTTTCGCTTCCCGAGGGCGAGGCCGAGGCCAAGGCCGCGCTTGCGAAATTCGCACATATGGACGGCGCCAACCGTCTGCTCGGTCGCGGCATATTGCGTTTCGACATGCGCGACCCCGCGCGCTTCGTGCTCCGTCTGCCGCACGAGGGGCAGGTCGCTCCCGCGAAGCTAGAGGATGCNCGCGCAGCCGTCGACGCGGTCGCCGTCGCCCAGTCGAACGAAGGATAGGGCGATGGCGCCGCCGCGCATCGAAAAGATCATCACCGCGCTCGATGTCGGGTCGTGGAAAGTCTGCGCGCTGATCGCGGGACAGACCGCCGACGGCCAACTCCATGTGCTCGGCACCGGCCAGCGCGAAAGCCGTGGCGTCCAGCGTGGCTATGTCGCCGACATGGAACAGACCGAGCATATCGTGCGTGAGGCGATCGAACAGGCCGAACGCATCGCTGGGCTCAATATCGACGACGTCTGGGTCAGTTTCTCGGCGGGCGGGCTGCTCAGCGACGTCGCGCCGATCGAAAGCGAACTCGGCGGCCACCGCATCGAGCAGGAAGATATCGACGACCTCCTCGCCGCAGGNCGCGCGGGCATCGATCCCGAGGGCCGCATGATCCTGCATGCGCAGCCCGCGCTCTACACGCTCGACGGNCTCACCGGGGTCAAGAACCCGATCGGTCTCCACGCCGATCGCCTCGGCGTCGATATTCACATCATCATGGCCGACGGNGCGCCGGTACGAAACCTCGAAGCCGCGGTGCGGCAGGCGCATCTCGACGTCAACGCGGTCGTGGCGTCGCCGATCGCNGCAGGNCTCGCCTGCCTGTCCGACGAGGAACGCGACCTCGGCGTNGCGCTNGTCGAACTCGGCGCCGCGGTNACGACGGTNTCGCTCTACGCGGGCGGNATGCTCGTCGAGATGGTGTCGCTGCCCTTCGGCGCGAGCGACATNACCGATGATATCGCCTCGGCCTTCGGCATTCGCCGCAGCCAGGCACAGCGGCTGCAAAGCTTCTACGGTTCGGCTTCGGCCAGTCCGCGCGATAATAACGAGATCATCGAACTCGAACCCGGCGCCCCGTCGGGCAGCGATTCCCCGCGCATCACGCGCGCTCAGCTTGTCACGGTGATCCGCCAGCGGCTCGATGCGATGATGGGCGAGATCGGCCGGACGCTGAAGGACCTGCATTTCGTCGGNCCGATCGGCCGTCAGGTGGTTCTCGTCGGCGGCGGCGCCGACCTGAAAGGCATCGCCGACTACACGCAAAGTGCGCTCGGGCGTGCGGCGCGCGTCGGGCGGCCGCGCGGCTTGCACGGCCTGCCCGATGCGCATAGTGGCCCCGCTTTCGCGACGCTCGCGGGTCTGGTTCTCTATGCCGCATCGGACCCCGTCGATCTTCGCGACCTGCCGATGATGGCACAGGATGTGTACAAGCCGGCGGGGACTTCGATCCTCCACCGCCTCATGGCGGCACTGAAAAGCAGTTTTTGAATGATACGCGTCGAAAAGGTTAATTTTTTGGGTGATTCCCACGTCACAATAGTGCAATGCGGTAACAGAAAACCGGACGGTCGGACTACCGCCCGGTCGGGTCGCAAGGTTGGGGAAGCGGCACCTGTCCGCCGCTGCAGGGAGACTATTTGATGAGCATCAATATTGGCCCGCCGCAGGTCGATGAGCTGAAGCCGCGCATCGCGGTGATCGGCGTCGGCGGCGCGGGCGGCAATGCCATCGCAAACATGATCGCAGCGCGCGTCGAGGGTGTCGATTTCGTCGTCGCCAACACCGATGCGCAGGCGCTGAACGCTTCGCCGGCCGAACGGCGCATCCAGCTGGGGACGCAGATCACCCAGGGGCTGGGCGCAGGNTCGCGGCCCGAGGTCGGACGNGCAGCCGCCGAGGAAAGCATCGCGCAGGTCGAAGAGGCGCTGAACGGTGCGCATATGTGCTTCGTTGCGGCGGGCATGGGCGGCGGCACCGGCACCGGTGCGGCACCGGTGATCGCCAAGGCGGCGCGCGACCGTGGCATTCTGACCGTCGGCGTCGTGACCAANCCCTTCACGTTCGAAGGCAATCGTCGCATGCGCTCGGCCGAGGCNGGCATTGCCGAGCTTCAGGACCATGTCGACACCCTGATCGTCATCCCGAACCAGAATCTCTTCCTCGTCGCCAATCCGAACACGACCTTCAAGGAAGCGTTCACGATGGCCGACGAAGTGCTTCAACAGGGCGTGCGCGGTATCACCGACCTGATGGTCATGCCCGGCCTCATCAACCTCGACTTCGCCGACGTGCGCAGCGTGATGCGTGAGATGGGCAAGGCGATGATGGGCACCGGCGAAGCCGAAGGCGACGGCCGCGCGCTTGAAGCTGCTCAGAAAGCGATCGCCAATCCGCTGCTCGACGGCGTGTCGATGGCGGGCGCGAAGGGCGTCATCATCTCGATCACCGGCGGTGAAGACATGCGCCTGATGGAAGTCGACGAGGCCGCGAACCATATTCGCGAACTGGTCGATCCCGACGCGAACATCATCTGGGGCAGCGCCTTCAACGACAACCTCGACGGCAAGATCCGCGTCTCGGTCGTCGCGACCGGCATCGATGGCACGGGCGAAGCGGCGCAGGCCGCACCCGCGACGCGCAGCTTCTCCTTCGCTCCGGCACGCGCAGCGACGCCTGCGCCGGTTGCCGAAGAGGTCGTTGAGCCGGTGGTTCAGGAAGAGCCCGTCGTCGAAGCGCCAATCAGCCAGGACAATGACCCGGCGCCCGGTTTCTCGCTCGGCGATACCGCTGAACCTGCGCCTGCAGCGGCCGAAGAAGAGCCGATGGAATTGTCGCAGGTCGCCGCGACCTATGACGATACCGCCGACGAGCTGATACTCGAAGCGCCCGAAGCGCCGGCCGAATATCGCCCGTCGACTGCTGCCGAAGCTCCCGCCGAATCGCCGGCTCGCTCCGTTGGCGGCGGCACCTTGTTCGAACGGATGTCGCGTCTCTCGCGCGGGGCTTCCGCCCCCGAAAGCGAAGATGGCGGCAAGGAAGACGGGGTCGATATCCCGCGCTTCCTCGGACGCCAGAACAACCAGTAACAGGGCTGTCGCGCGGCCGCCCGCCGGGCACGGCAGGCCGGAGATCGGGATGATTGTGCCCATGCGGCAAGTGAAATTGACGGCGAAGCCGGTGCGCGCGCATCATTATGTTCGCGCGCTCGGTGCGCTGTTGCTTGGGACGGCGGCTTTGTCGTCCGCATATGCACAGGTGACGCCGCCCGATGCGGCGACGAAGGCCGCGATGGAAAAGCGCAGTACCGCGCGCGCGCTCCTGTCGTCGGCGCTTGCCCGCATCGGTTCGAACAACAGCGACACTTCCGCGCTGCTCGACGCCGGCCGTGCGTCGATAGAGCTGGAGGATTATCGCGCCGCGCTCGGTTTCCTCGTCCGCGCCGAACAGGCCAGCCCGCGCGACGGCGCGGTCAAGGCGGCGCTCGGTTCGGCGATGGTTCATTCCGAAAATCCGACGCGCGCACTCGACTATTTCGGCGAGGCGCAGTTGCTNGGTGCGCCCGAACGCTTGTTCCTNGCCGACCGCGGTNTGGCGCGCGATCTTCTCGGCCAGCAGGACGCGGCGCAGCGCGACTATCAACTCGCGCTGTCGATCGCGCCGAACGATGAACTGACGCGGCGCTATGCGCTCTCGCTCGGGATCAGCGGCGATGCCGACCGCGCGATCCAACTGCTCACGCCGCAATTGCGGGCGCAGGACCGCGGGGCATGGCGCCTGCGCGCGATGATCCTCGCAATGAANGGGCGCGACAAGGAAGCGACCGAGATTCTCAANGCNACGATGCCGCCCGCGATGGCGCAGAATATTCAGCCCTATCTGACGCAGATGGACCGGCTCAATCCCGCGCAGCAGGCGGCTGCCGCGCATTTCGGTCGTTTCCCGAATGGTCAGCTCGGGCCCAAGCGCAAGCCGGTACAGGTCGCCGCGGCGGCGCCTGCTCCGGTCCTTCCGGCTGCGGCTCCGGCCGCGAAGCGCACTCCGATCAGCGACAAGCGCCAGCCGAGCACGTCTGTCGCTTCGACCCCGACGCCCGCGCCAGCCCCGCGGAAACTTGCATCTGCGTCTGTGGCGACGCCGCCCGCTTCGGCGACACCGTCGGCCGCGGCACCAGCGACGTCCGCTCCGGCCGCCGCTCCGGCGACGGGTGCGCCCGTGCTGCAGTCGCCGTTTCGGCAGACCATTCGCCAGCCCGTCGAATCATCGCCCGCACCCGTCGCGGCGCAGTCGCAATCGGCAACGCCAGCATCGGTTCCCACGGCGATGGCTGCGGCATCCGCGCCCATCGGCGCCAGCGTCGAAGCCGACAAGGGGCCGATCGGTCCGGGCTTTTCAATCTCGGAAATGGGCCGTTCGACGGCCGCTGTTCCCCAAGCTACGGCGTCGGCACCTTCCAGCACAATTGCACCCGCGGCAACCGTTACACCGGCACCCGCTTCGGCCGCGCCGCTCGCCTCGCTCGCCGATATCGTCGGGTCGATCGAGATTCCGGCCGAGGAACTCGCGCAATCGGGAAATGCGGTTGGCGCCGACACGCTCGCCAAATTGATGGATGACAAGCGCAAGGCCGAAGCCGCCGAGGCGGTGAAGCGCGAAAAAGACGCGGCCGCCGCGAAAGCCAAGGCCGAGGCCGACGCCAAGGCAAAGGAAGAAGCCGCAGAGAAAAAGGCCAATCCCGCGCGCATCTGGGTCCAGGTCGCGACCGGCGCAAATGCCAAGGCTCTTGCAACCGACTTTGGCAAGTTCGCCAAAAAGAGCCCGGCAGTGTTCAAGGGCAAGTCGGGCGCCACGACCGAATGGGGCAAGACCCGCCGCCTGCTCGTCGGCCCGTTCAAGGACCGCAAGGCGGCGCAGGACTGGCTGGCCGACTATAAAAAGGCCGGCGGCGACGGCTTCCTTTTCAACAGCGAGGCGGGCCAGTCCGTCGATCCGGTCAAGTGAGCGTAGCAGCCTGCGCCAGCGACCCCGCATCCAGCCGCGGGCGCCGTCATGCGGAGCTTGGCCGCGTCGTCCGCGGCCCGCGCGACGACTTTCAGCGCGACCGCGACCGCATCATCCATTCGATCGCCTTCCGGCGCCTGCGTCACAAGACGCAGGTGTTCGTCGCCCCCGACGGCGACCATTATCGCGTCCGCCTGACCCACAGCATCGAGGTTGCGCAGATCGGCCGCGGCATCGCCCGCGCGCTCGGGCTCAACGAAGCTCTGACCGAGGCGCTGTGTCTTGCGCACGACATCGGTCATCCGCCTTTCGGCCATGCGGGCGAGGATGCGTTGAAGGCGGCGATGGCCGGCCATGGCGGTTTCGACCATAACGGCCATACGCTGCGCACGCTCGCGCGACTCGAATGCCCTTATCCGCGCTTCGACGGCCTCAACCTGACGTGGGAAACGCTCGAAGGGCTCGCCAAGCATAATGGCCCCGTCAGGAACCCCGGCTGGGCACTTGCCGAGATTGACGCCGATTTCGGGCTCGAACTTGAAAGCCACGCGAGCCTTGAGGCACAGATTGCGGCGATCGCCGACGATATCGCCTATGACAATCACGATATCGACGATGGCCTGCGCGCCGGGCTGCTCGATCTCGACCAGCTGATGGAGCAACCCTTCGTTGCCGCCAATTACCGCGCAGTGGAGGATCGTTTCCCCGGCGCCCCGCGCGACCGTTTGTTNCGCGAGCTCGTCCGCGACCAGATCGGCGTGATGGTCAACGACGTGATCGCCGCGACGGCCGCCAATGTCGCCGCAGCCGGGGTCGCGAGCGTCGAAGAGGTGCGCGCCGCAGGCCAGATGCTCGGCGGCTTTTCGCCCGAACTCGCGGTGCAGGAACGCGAACTCAAGCGGTTCATGTACACGAACCTCTATCACCATCCCGAACAACTCGCCGCCGCCGAGGCCGCGAACAAGGTCGTCGGCGACCTCTTCATCGCTTATGCTGGCGACCCGCGACTGATGGGCGAGGACTGGTCCGGGCGTCTGCCCTGCGAAGAATGCGCGACAAACCGGCATATCGGTGATTATATCGCCGGCATGACCGACCGCTTCGCCATCGACCGCTATGCCGAAATCTTTGGGCGCGACGCCGTGCCACAGGCTCTCGCGCATGCCTGACGCGCTGATCGTCGGCGCGACGGGGCTCGTCGGACGCGCGGTGATCGAACGCTTCGGATCGGCGCCCCTCACTGTCCTGGCCCGACGCGAGGTGGAGGGGCTGGCACTGCAGCACAAGGCACTTATTGCTCCATCAGAACGCTGGGGCGATGTCATCGCCGCCGAAAAACCGAAGCTTCTCATTTCCTGTCTCGGCACGACGATCCGGGTCGCGGGCTCGCAAGAGGCATTCCGTGCCGTCGATCACGACCTTGTCCTCGTTGCCGCACGCGGAGCAAGGGCGGGCGGCACGCCGCACATGATCGCGGTCAGCTCGGTCGGCGCCGCGGCGAAGAGCGCCAACTTCTATCTCCGCACCAAGGGTGAGACCGAGGATGATCTCGCAGCGCTCGGCTTCGCGCGGCTCGACCTGATCCGTCCGGGCCTGCTCCGCGGCGATCGGCCGGGGCCGCAGCGTCTGGGCGAGGGGCTGGCGACGATCGCCGCGCCGTTCACCGACGCATTGCTGCACGGCAGCTTCCGCCGCTACCGTTCGATTTCGGGCAATTGCGTCGCCGCCGCGATCGTGGCGCTTGCCGCGCAGGATGGTTCGGGCGTGCATATCCACGAAAACGACGNAATCCGCGCGCTCGCCGATTGACTCCTTAAAGGGGCAGCGCCAAGGCTCGCAACGTCTGTC
>Ga0055536_1001235_pt1 | contig 15765 bp, 9 predicted proteins | sample AraplaCvi_mLB_r2_FD_55037 | JGI IMG/M metagenome (GOLD analysis project Ga0055536, IMG submission 55037) | Arabidopsis root microbial communities from North Carolina, USA - plate scrape MF_Cvi_mLB_r2 | ecosystem: Host-associated > Plants > Roots > Endosphere | place: USA: North Carolina...
CGGTGGGGGGCGTGATGTTCGCGCCGCAGGCAGCGTGGCGCGTTTACGCATCGATCGGTCGCGGTTTCGAGACGCCGACGTTCAACGAGCTGGGCTATCGCGCCGACGGTGGCGCGGGGCTCGCATTCGATCTGCGACCGGCCGTCAGCCGCAACATCGAACTGGGTGCGAAATGGCGCGGCGATGGCGATGCGGGGATCGAAGCCGCGGTCTTCCGTGCGGACACGGACGATGAACTGGCCGTGGCACGCAACGTCGGGGGGCGCAGCAGCTACCGCAATGTCGGCGCCGCGCGCAGGCAAGGATTCGAACTGGGCGCGACCGCGCCGCTCGCCGAGGCGTGGCAGCTGCAGTTCGCGTACACCTGGCTGGATGCCGTGTTCCGCGACAGTTTTCCCATCTGCACGGTGGCGGGTTGCACCACGCCTGGCGTGCAGGTGGCGGCGGGCACGCGTATCCCGGGCATCGCGCGGCACCAGGCATCGTTGCGCCTGCGCTGGCAGGGGCTCCGCTGGCACGCAGCGGCCCGCATGACGGGGGTGGGCGACGTCACCGTCAACGATACCGGTAGCGAACGTGCGCCCGGCTACGGGTTGCTCCATCTGGAAGCCGGGCGCGACTGGGTCCTCGCGAGCGGGCGCCTGCAGGTATTCGCGCGCCTCGACAACGCGACGGACCGGTTCCACATCGGCTCGGTGATCGTCAACGAGGGCAACGGCCGCTTCTACGAACCCGGCGCGGGCCGCACCGCGACCGTGGGCCTGCGCTGGCACGGCTCACCTCGCTAGGCGAGCCGGTCCGGCGATACCTTCAGGGCGTCGTCGCGTTTGCGCCGCGCTTCGTCGCCACGTGGCGCATGATGTCCACGAACGGCGCCACCCAATAGATGTCGGGGTGCGCGGCCAGGTGCTTCAGCAAGGCGTCGTGCGCTTCGTTCGACACCGCCAGGTAGTCGCCGCCGATGCCGTGGAAGGTGAAGCTCACCATCGTGCCCTGCCGGGCGGCTTCTTCCACGCGCGCGATCAGCTGTGCGCCGGTGACATCCACCGGTACATCGACGGGCACAGCGGCGGCATCGAGCGCCGCCATGTCTGCCACCACGCCACCCTGGCCGAGCTTGATGCCGACGAAGTCGGCGGCCACCGCGGCCACGTAATCGCCATCGCGTGCGCGGGTGTCGCCGCAGGGCACCGTCATCGTGCGGTCGCTGCGTCCATCGAGCGCGGCGAGCATCACGTTGGCCAGCCGCACCTGATCGGCCATCTGCGCGACCGTGGTCGTGTCGAGATCGCGATGGGGCGGTACCCACGTTCGATCCGGCAACGACGACGAACACTGATGGAAGAGGCTGTGGTTGCCGAGTTCGTGTCCACGACGCGCGGCCTCCACCCATTCCTGGCGGCGCGTCCGCAGCGTGTCCGATGCCAGCGTCAGGTAGAAGCTGCCTTTCAGGCCATGCCGGTCCAATGCGGGAATCGCATGGTCCAGCTGCGAGGGCAGTGCGTCGTCGTAGGCGAGGCTGACGGCGGCACGCGTGCCGCCGGGCCAGGCGAAGGGCTCCGCGGCGAGCGCATGGCTCGCCGCCAGCAGCAAGGCCAGCGGCAGCCAGCGCGCCTGGCGCGGCGATCCCGACACGGCGTCAGTTCACCAGCGTCTGGATCGCGCGCGCCGGGATGGTGACCACGGCCGAGGCCTGGCCGACATAGAAGTTGTAGGCGATCTCCTTGTCGGTCGGGTTCATCACCACGGTGGCCAGGCGTCCATCCGGATTGACGAAGGAGGTCGCCATCAGCGTGCTGCGGCTGGTGGCGGCGCTGACGCGGCGCGCCTCCGGGCGGATGAACTTCGAGAAGTGCCCGATGTAGTAATAGCTCGGCGTGTAGATCAGCTCGCCCGTGCGCGTATCGGCATGCAGCGGCGCGAAACAGTAGTTGCCCACGTGGTTCGGACCACCCTTTTCATCCAGCAGCATGTTCCAGTCGGTCCAGCCCACGGAGCCGTTGTTGAGGTCGTTGATCATCGACGTGCCGTAGCGCTCCGCGTTCGGCCAGTGCTGGTAGCGCGCGGGATCGAACTTCTCCACCGCCGCCTCCGTCAACAGGACGGGCTTGTCGGGAAAGGCCTGCGTCACCGCAGCGACGTTGCGGAACATCGGATCGAAGCCGGCCCACGTCTCGTACCAGTGGAAGCCCAGGCCCCAGGCGTACTTCGCGGCCTCGGGATCGCCCAGGATCACCTGCGCGCGGTACAGCATCATGTCGCGGTTGTGGTCCCACACGATGATCTTCTTGTCGGCGAAGCCGGCCTTGTGCATCGTCGGGCCGAGGTAGTCCTTGAGGAAGTCGCGCTCTTCTTCCGCCGTGTAGAGCATCGATTCCCAGGTCTGGGTGGCCATGGGTTCGTTCTGCACGGTGATGCCCCAGACCGGGATGCCTTCCTTCTCGTAGGCCTGGATGAACTTGACGAAATAGTTCGCCCACGACTGCCGATACTCCGGCAGCAGCGCGCCGCCCCGCAGCATGTGCTTGTTGGTCTTCATGAAGGCCGGTGCGCTCCACGGGCTGGCGAACAGCGGCAGCTCGCCGCCCGCGGCCGCGATCGCCTGCTTGATCATGGGAATGCGGACCTGGCGGTCGTGGTCGATGGAGAACGATGCCAGCGCCTTGTCGCCTTCCTTGACGTAGGTGTAGCTGGCCGAGCTGAAGTCGGAACTGTGGATGGTCGTGCGCGCCAGCGAATAGCCGATGCCGGCGTCCTTGTCGTAGTACGCGCGCATGAACTCGGCGCGCTTCTCCGGCGACAGGGTGGCGTAGACCTCAGCCGTGGAATCGGTGATCGCGCCCCCGATGCCCAGCAACGACTGGAAGCGCTTCGTGGGGTCGACGAAGACCGAGTTCTCGACTTCGGTGAGCTTGTGGCCGGCCTTCAGCGTGGCGGTGCCGGTCTGGCTCAGGCGTTGGCCGGTGTCCTGCGCGGTGGTGTAGATCGTGACGGTGGCCGAGGTCTGCATGGGGCGCTCCGTGGGTTGCGCGGCATCGGCATGCGTCAGGCCGGCGGCCATTGCCACGCCCAGCGCGACGGCGGCGAACAAGCGGGTGGAATGCATCGTGGTGCCTCTCTAGGGTGGGGTGGCATCCGTATCGCACAACCGGACACACGGTAGTTGACAGCGCTGTCATACCGTTGGTACATCTTGGTGTCAACCGAATGCGCCGTCGGGCCACGGAAGGCGCGATGCAGTACGCATCGCACCGCGCGATCGTCGCAACGGTGTGCTGCTTTGCAACAACGATTTGCGCGCTTCGCATGCGCGGATCGCGTGGTCGGGGGAGCCGTTGCAATGCGCCGATGCGCACCACGGTATCCACGGAATGGGCGTCGCTGTCAGAATCCGGGGTCTTGCCAGGAGGATGTGCGGAGTGGAGCGGGAGCAGCCGAATGCGTAGTCGGATCGAGGACGTGGCCGCCGCCGCAGGCGTGTCCATGAAGACAGTGTCGCGCGTGCTCAACAACGAGCCCAACGTGCGCGACGAGATGCGCCAGCGCGTCATGAAGGCGGTCGAAAAGCTGCAGTACCGGCCGAACCTGTCCGCCCGCAGCCTTGCCGGACAGCGCTCCTACGTCATCGCGCTGGTCTACAACAACCCATCGCGCAACTACCTGATGGAGATCCAGAGCGGCATGCTCGATGCCTGCCGCGACAACCATTACAACCTGGTCCTCGCGCCGGTGGGTACGCCGAAACAGCGCAAGGCCGAGGACCTGAAGGTGGTGTTCGAGCACTTCGCACCCGACGGCGTCGTGTTGATCCCGCCGCTCACGGATGATCCGCCCGTACTGGAATTCCTCGAGCAGCACGACGTTCCTTTCGCCTGCATCGCGCCCAAGCACCCCCAGGACCGCATCGGCGTGTCGATGGACGAGACCGCGGCCGTGCTCGAACTGATGGAAGGACTGATCGCGCAGGGACACCGCCGCATCGCCCACATCAAGGGGCCGCCCGCGCACGGTGCCTGCCAATGGCGCTTCAAGGGCTATCGCGATGCGCTGCGCAAGGCGGGCCTTGATGTCGACGAGGAGCTCGTGGTGCAGGGCGCGTTCTCGTACGAATCGGGGATCGAGGCCGGCAACCGCCTGCTCGACCTGAAGCGCCCACCCACCGCGATCTTCGCGGCGAACGACGACATGGCGGCCGGCGTCATCCGCGCGGCCTGCGAGCGCGGCCTGGCCGTGCCGCGCGACATCTCGGTCTGCGGTTTCGATGACACGCCGATCGCGCGCCACATCTATCCCGCGCTGACCACGGTGCGCCAGCCCACCTCGGAGATGGGCCGGCTGGCCACGCTCCAGCTGCTCGCGCGCATCCGCGCGGCGGAGGCTGGTGGCATGGTCCACGTCGAGCACGAAGTGGTGTTCCGCGAGTCGACCCAGGCGCCCACGCGGCGCTGACCCGTCATGGCTGTGCCATGTCCGATCGCGTGCTTCGCGAGGCTGTGCCATGTCCGTTGCGGGCATCTGATCGCCATACCAATCGAAAACCTTCGGCATCGACGAGCAAAAAATATCTTCCATCCGATAAGACGGCACGAAGAATGGAAAACGATTTCAGCTGCGCCGCAACATCGATCATATAGCTGAAAACAAGGGGTTTTTCGCGCATCGCCAGCGAAATGTGAGAAAGTTGACAACGCTGTCAATCGCGCGTCCAATGCGGCCCAATGCAAGAGGACAGGGGGCCTCGAGCACATCACGCCACGCGCGCCAATACGCCATTCGTGAATTTCCGGAGAGGGGAAAGTCCATGAAGCAAGTGCAGTCCGTTCCAAGGAAGCGGGTGCTCGCATCCGCATTGCTGATCGCCATGGCGGGTCCCGCCTGGGCCCAGCAGGCCGAGTCGCAGAGCACCACCGCCACGCCGTCGACGACGGCCGGTGAGGCAGACCCCACCACGCTGGATACGGTCGTGGTGAAGGGCATCCGTGCCAGCCTTGAGTCCTCGATGAACCTCAAGCGCGATGCGCAGGGTGTCGTCGACGGGATCGTGGCCGAGGACATCGGCAAGTTCCCCGACACCAACCTGGCCGAGTCGCTGCAGCGCATCAGCGGTGTATCGATCGACCGCACGGCCAGCGGTGAAGGCTCGAAGGTCACGGTGCGTGGCATCGGACCCGACCACAACCTGGTGCTGCTCAACGGCCGCCAGATGCCCGGTGCGCTGTTGAACGGCTTCTCCGCCTCCAACTCGCGCGCGTTCGATTTCGCCAACCTCGCGTCGGAAGCCGTGTCGGGCATCGAGGTCTTCAAGACCGGCCTGGCCGCCAACCCGACCGGCGGCATCGGCGCGACGATCAACATCAAGACGGTTCGCCCGCTGGAAAGCGGTCCGCTGCTGAATCTCGGCGTGAAGACGGTCCACGACACGTCGAACGACAATCTGCCCAAGATCATGCAGGGCGATGACTACACCCCCGAGGTGTCCGGCATCTTCAGCCAGACGTTTGCGGACGGGAAATTCGGCATCGCCGTGACCGGCAGCTACCAGGAGCGCGACAGCGGCTTCAGCCAGGTCGGCGTGACCGCCGGCTGGCGCACCCACTTCGGTGGCGAGGGTGGCTGGGGCGCGATCGCGCCCGGAACGCCGGGCAACGAGAACCTGCCGGGTCCGACCGATCTCTATTCGGTGCCGCAGAACCTCAACTACAGCGTCAACGGCATCCAGCGCCAGCGCACCAACGGCCAGGTGACCCTGCAGTGGGCGCCGACGGATCGCATCACCACGACGCTGGACTACACCTACTCCGAGAACAAGATCCAGCAGAAGCGCAACGAGATGTCGGTGTGGTTCAACTTCGTCGGCCAGGAAAGTGCCTGGACCGATGGCCCCGCTGCCGGCCCGGTGTTCTACCGCGAACTCATCCCGTGCACCGGCGTGCAGAACGCGAACGGCACCTATGAAGGTTGCAGCGACCTGGCGATGGCAGGTGGCATCAGCGCGACCAAGGCCGAGAACGAATCGGTCGGCTTCAACGTCGAATGGGAAGTGACCGACTCGCTGGACCTGGCGTTCGACTATCACCGCTCCACGGCGGAACTGTCGCCGGACAGCGAATGGGGTTCGCAGGGCAACATCGGTACGGCCGCCTGGATCCGTGGCGACACCACCGTCTACTTCGATGGCGAGCTGCCGATCCTCAGCTACACGCTGGCACCTGGTGTCACTGGCGTGGATCCGTCGCAGGCGCGGCCGACCGGCCGCCAGTTCGTGAACGGCTATTCGCGCGGCGAGGTCGACCAGGGCCAGTTGAGCGGTACCTTCAAGTTCGGCGACTTCTCCGACCTGCAGTTCGGCGTGGCCAATACCGAAGTCAAGAACCGCACCGCCTGGGGCATCAACGAGAACGCGGATTGGGGCGGCATCGGCCTCGCGTCCGATTTCGCCGACAACCTCTGGCAGATCGACAACATGGCGCGGTACTTCGACGCCTTCCCGGGCCACAACGATCCGCGCTTCAACAGCCAGTTCCTCGTCTTCGACTACGAGGGCATGCGCCGGGCGGTCGGTGAGTTCACGGGCAGGCCGGACCTTGCCCGTGCCCCGGACAACTACAATCGCGCCGACCTGCGTACGACCGAGAAGACCCGCAGCGCCTACCTGCAGTACAGCACCAGCTGGGAGACGCGGATCCCGATCAACCTGGCCGTGGGTGTGCGCTACGAGAAGACCGAGATCGAGTCCTCGGCGCAGGTGGATACACCGGTGCTCGTGCGCTGGGTGGCGGACAACGAGTTCTTCACCGACATGGGCGCGAAGAGCTTCACCACCATGACCGGTGAGTACGACTACTTCCTGCCGAGCATCGACACCAGCTTCGAAATCACCGAGGACATGGTGCTGCGCGCCAGCTACGGCCACTCCCTCGGTCGCCCGGGCTGGCAGGACATCCAGGGCGGGCAGACCGTCAGTCCGTTGCTGCGCATCAACGGCGGCAGCGGCAACTCGGGCAATCCGAACCTGAAGCCGCTGCTGTCGAAGAACATCGACCTGTCGTACGAGTGGTACTACGCCGAGGCCAGCTACTTCTCGGTGGGCTACTACCGCAAGAACATCTCCAACTACATCGACAGCGGCGCAGGCTCGTTCGAGGACACGCTGTTCAGCCTGCCCACGCCAGTGGGTGGTGCGTACTGGAATGCGGCCATCAGTGCCGGCGGCTGCGGCAGCGCGGATGTGGGCTGCATCCGCCAGTACATCTTCGACAACTTCGACGGCCAACCGGGCGTGGACAGCACGGCGGGCACCAACGGTGAGATCACCGGCATCGAAGGCGATCCGTTGACGGTGTACAACATCACCATCCCGGGCAACGCGGGTTCGCACACTCTCAACGGGTTCGAACTCAGCCTGCAGCACATGTTCGGCGACAGTGGCTTCGGCGTCGCAGCCAACTACACCATCGTCGACAGCGACAGCCTCTCGTACGACAACAACGCCAAGGGACCGCAGCAGGTGCTGATCGGCCTGAGCGACTCGGCGAACTTGGTCGGCTTCTACGACAAGGGACCGTGGCAGGTACGTCTGGCCTACAACTGGCGCGACAAGTTCCTCAACAGCCAGTACGACGGCGATGCTGCCGACGTCGCCAAGAACAACCCGGTGTACGTCGAGGAATACGGCCAGTGGGACCTGAGCGTCGGCTACAAGTTCAACGACCGCTTCACCGTCCAGTTCGAAGCCATCAACCTCACGGATGAAACAGCGCGGCTCAGCGAGCGCCACAAGAACATCCTGTTCTATGGCACCCAGACCGGTCCGCGCTACATGGTCGGATTCCGTTACAACTTCCGCTGACGTTCGACGGTTGCCCGGATCCCCCGTGGGTCCGGGCAGCATCGCCAAAGCCGCTGGCCTCCAGCGGCTTTGGTTTTGGCGCGGGCTCCGCGGGGCCTGCCGGACGCGTGAAAAAACGAGGTAGCGGCGTGGATCTTCCTGTCAGGCATGTAGTCATCCTCGGCGGTGGTTCGGCGGGCTGGCTCACCGCTGCCGTATTGGCGGCCGAGCACCAGACCGCGCTGGATACCGGCTTGCGTATCACGCTGATCGAATCGCCGGACGTCGCGACGGTGGGCGTGGGCGAAGGCACCTGGCCGACCATGCGCGACACGCTGCGCCGCACGGGCGTCAGCGAGACGGACTTCATCCGCGAATGCGATGCCGCGTTCAAGCAGGGGTCCAAGTTCGTCCACTGGCGCGAACAGGTCGACGGCGACTACTACCACCATCCGTTCGTGCTGCCGCCGGGATTCCTCGAAACCCATCTGGCGACCGGCTGGATGGCGCACCGCGACGTGCCCTTCAGCATGCTGACCTGCTTCCAGGCGCACCTGTGCGAGGCGGGGAAATCCCCCAAGCAGAAGTCCACGCCGGAATGGGCCTCCGTGGCGAACTACGCCTACCACCTGGACGCGGCGAAGCTGGGCGTGTTCCTGCGCAAGCACTGCGTCGAGAAGCTCGGCGTACGCCATGTGTCCGACCACATGGTGGAGGTCGAGGTGCACGAGAACGGTGACATCGCCGCCTTGCGGACCCGTGAGCACGGCGCGATCGAGGGCGACCTGTTCGTGGACTGCAGCGGCATGCGCGCGCTGCTGATCGGCCAGCACTACGGCGTGGAGATCGAGTCGCAGAAAGACGTGCTGTTCAACGACCGCGCCATCGCGACGCGCGTGCCCTATGCCGATCCGGGCTTGGAGATCGCCTGCCAGACCATCTCGACGGCGCAGGAGGCTGGCTGGATCTGGGACATCGGACTGCAGAGCCGGCGCGGTATCGGTCACGTCTATTCCAGCACCCACACGAGCGACGAGGCGGCCGAGGCCGCGCTACGTCGCTACATCGTGGCGACGGGTGGCCGCGAGCAGGACATCGACACGCTGCCGAAGATCGTGATCCGTCCCGGCTTCAGGCGGGGCGCCTGGCACCGCAACTGCGTGGCCATCGGGCTCTCCAGCGGTTTCATGGAGCCGCTCGAAGCGTCTTCGCTGGTCATGGTGGAACTGGCCGCCGGCATGCTGGCCGACCAGATGCCCGCCACGCGCGCCGCCGTGGACATCGTCGCCCGGCGCTACAACGACACGTTCAGCTACCGCTGGGACCGCATCGTCGATTTCCTGAAACTGCACTACGTGCTGAGCCGGCGGGACGACAGTGCGTACTGGCGCGACAATCGCCGGCCGGACACGATCCCGGACCGCTTGCGCGACCTGCTCGAGTTCTGGCGCCACCAGCCTCCTTCCCGCTACGACCTCAACCGGGTGGAAGAGGTGTTCCCCTCGGCGAGCTACCAGTTCATCCTCTACGGCATGGGCTTCATGCCCGACGCCAGGCCGACCACGCGGCGCATGGACGACGTCCGGCACGCTGAAGACTACTTCCGCCAGTCCGCGGATATCGCGAGAAAGATGCTGCCGGCATTGCCTGGGCATCGCGAGATGCTCGATCATGTGATGACGCGCGGAATGCCGCGCATCTAGGACGACCCACCGATGCCCCGACACGCCCAGGTCAACAACATCGACCACAAGGACCTGCGCATCGACACCCGGCGCAGCGCTGCGCTGGGCGACGATGTCGGTTTCGCCGCCACATTCCCCGCCGAGTTCCGCGACCTGCAGGCGTACTACCCCATCGTGTTCCGCAAGGACGCGCAGGGCGCGCTGTCGCCGATCGCGCTGCTCGGGTTCGAGGAGGGCGTGAACCTGTTCCTCGATGGCGAGCGCTGGGATGCGCCTTACCTGCCACTGGCGATCGAACGCCAGCCGTTCCTGATCGGGCGGGGCGGCGGCGACATGACGGTGCACATCGACCTGGACAGCCCCAGGGTGGGCAGTGCCACCGGAGAACCCTTGTTCCGCGAGCATGGCGGCAACACCGAATTCCTCGATCGGACCGCCTCGGTGCTCCTCACGCTGCACAACGGCTTTGAGCGCGTACCGGGCTTCATCGAGGCCCTGCTCGCCCACGAGCTGCTGGAATCGTTCGCGCTCGACGTGGAACTGGACGACGGCTCACTCAACCGGCTGGCCGGCTACTACATCATCAACGAAGACCGCCTACGCGGCCTGGACGCCGACGCATTGGGCCGCCTGCACGCGGCCGGCCACCTGGAGCCGATCTTCATGGCCGTGGCATCGATCTCGAAGTTCCGCGACCTGATCGACAGGATGAACCGGAGCCGTGCTGGCGGACGCTAAGCCCATCCGGGAGATGCGTGGCGATCTGCCCGACGCACTCCCCGACGCGCTGCATGCAGCGTCCGGGCCGGTCGTGCTGCGCGGCCTGGTGTCGCACTGGCCGATGGTCGCGGCAGCACGCGAATCGGCGCAGGCGGCGGTGGCGTACCTGCACGGGTTCGAACGCGCGGACGCGCCGCCGGTGATCGCGACGGTCGCGGCGCCCGAGGTCGGCGGCCGCGTGTTCTACAACGACGACCTGAGCGGCTTCAATTTCCGCCAGGAGCAGATTCCGCTGGGCACGGTGCTCGATACGCTGCTCAAGTACGCGCAGCGTGAACCTGCACCGATGATCTACGTCGCATCGACGACGCTCGATACCTGGTTGCCGGGGTTCAGCGACGAGAACGTGCTGCCGATGGGGGCGCGCGATCCGCTGGCGAGTATCTGGATCGGAAACCGCACCCGCATCGCCGCGCACCAGGACGTCCCCGACAACCTCGCCTGCGTGGTGGCCGGACGCCGTCGCGTCACCCTGTTTCCGCCGGACCAGCTGCGCAATCTGTACATCGGTCCGCTGGACTTCACGCCCGCCGGGCAGGCGGTCAGTCTCGTCGATTTCGCTGCGCCGGACCTGGCGCGCTTCCCGCGCTTCGCGGAAGCGATGCAACACGCGCAGGTGGCCGAGCTCGAACCAGGGGATGCGGTGCTGATCCCGAGCATGTGGTGGCACCACATGGAAGGGTTGGAGCCGTTCAACGTGCTGGTCAACTACTGGTGGCGCGAAACGCCGGGCTGGATGGACACCCCGATGAACGTGCTCATGTATGCGCTGATGACGATGCGCGACCTGCCGCCGCACGAACGGAAGATCTGGAAAGAGGTCTTCCGTCACTACATCTTCGATGCCGACGCGGACACGGCCGCCCATATCCCCGATTCGGCGCGTCGCCTGCTGTCCCCGCTGGACGAGACGCGCGCCCGCGACCTGCGCGCGCGCCTGCTCAAACGACTCAATCGCTGACCACATCCCTGCCAGGACCCACCCGTGAGCCAACACGCCAACGACATTCGCAGCAGGCCCGTGAAGCGGGTGGTCATCGCCGGCGGCGGTACGGCGGGATGGATGGCGGCGGCGGCGATCTCGCGGGTGCTGGGCAAGGGGCTGGACATCACGCTGGTGGAATCGGAAGAAATCGGCACCGTGGGGGTGGGCGAGGCCACCATCCCGACCCTGTTGAGCTTCCACCGGATGATCGACATCAGCGAACAGGAGTACATGGCCGCGACGCAGGGCACCATCAAGCTCGGCATCTCGTTCGAGAACTGGCTGGACGTCGGGCATCGCTACATCCACTCCTTCGGCTTCAGCGGCAAGGACCGTGGCGCGACCGGCTTCCAGCATTTCTGGCTGCGCGGGCGCAAGGAAGGCTACGCCAGCGGCTATGAGGACTACTGCCTCGAGTTGAAGGCCGCCATGGTGGATCGCTTCGCGCATCTTCCCAACGACGGCCTCAACTATGCGTACCACATGGACGCCAGCCTGTATGCGAAATTCCTGCGGCAGTTCAGCGAACGCCACGGTGCCCGGCGCGTGGAGGGGAAGATCGCCGAGGTCCTGACCGACGCGGAATCGGGTTACATCACCGCGCTGAGGATGGAGAACGGCGACGCCATCGAGGGCGATCTGTTCATCGACTGCACCGGCTTCCGCGCGCTGCTGATCGGCAAGGCGCTGGGCGTGGGTTTCACCGACTGGTCGCATTGGCTGTTCAACGACAGTGCGCTGGCCACCCAGACCACGGCGGTGCGCGACGCGGTGCCCTACACCCGCGCGATCGCCGGAAAGTCCGGCTGGCAGTGGCGCATCCCGCTGCAGCACCGGGTCGGCAACGGCATCGTCTATTCCAGCCGGCATATCAGCGACGACGAGGCGCGCGAGGAATTCCTCGGCAGCCTCGAGGGCGAGGTCATCAAGCAGCCCTGGCCGATCCGCTTCAAGCCGGGCCAGCGGCAGCAGTGCTGGGCGAAGAACTGCGTGGCGCTCGGCCTGGCCGGCAGCTTCATCGAGCCGCTGGAGTCGACCACGATCCATCTGATCCAGCGCGGCCTGGTGCACCTGCTGCAGAACTTCCCGCAGGTGATCACGCCGCCGGCGATCGACGAGTACAACGCGCGCCTGGACGAGGAACTGCAGCACGTGCGCGACTTCGTGGTGATGCACTATCACCTCACCGACCGGCGCGATTCGCCTTACTGGCGCGAGATCGCCGAGATGGAGATCCCGTCCACGCTGCGCCACCGCATCGACCTGTTCCGCGAGACCGGCACCGTCTTCCACGTGCCTGGCGAGCTGTTCGGCGTGAACTCGTGGATCCAGGTGATGATGGGGCAGGGCATCGTGCCAGAGCGCTACCACCCGACGGCCGACGTGGTATCCGCGACCGACCTGCAGCGGTTCCTCGACGATATCCGCAGCAGCGTGCTGGGCACCGTGCAGCGGATGCCGGCGCACATGGACTACCTGCGCAGCTACTGTCCCGCGCCGAGGCCCTGACGACGACGGCATCGCCTATGCTGCCGGCATGAGCGATACGCGACTCGAGGACTTCGTGGCGGCGCACCGTCGTCTGTTCGTGCTGACCGGCGCCGGCTGCAGTACCGGCTCCGGCATCCCCGACTACCGGGACGAACACGGGGCATGGAAGCGCACGCCGCCGGTGACGTACCAGGCGTTCGTGGGTGAAAGCACGACGCGGCAACGCTACTGGGCGCGCAGCCTGCTCGGTTGGCCGCGCATCGCGGAGGCGCAGCCGAATCCGGCGCATCGTGCGCTCGCGGCGCTGGAGACACAGGGACAGTGCGAGCAGCTGCTGACCCAGAATGTCGATGGCCTCCACCAGGCGGCGGGCAGCCGTGCCGTGATCGACCTGCATGGTCGTCTGGATACGGTGGTCTGCCTGGGCTGCGGCGCCGCGTCGCCGCGTGCGGACCTGCAGGCGCGGCTCGTGGACGTGAACCCGGGCTGGGCCGGGCTGGTGGCCAGTACCGCCCCGGACGGCGACGCGGATCTGGACGGGCGGGACTTCACGGCGTTCCAGGTGCCCGCATGCGAACGGTGCGGCGGCATGCTGAAGCCGGAGGTCGTGTTCTTCGGCGAGAACGTGCCGCGCGGGCGCGTACAGACCGCCATGGAGCACCTTGCGAACGCCGACGCGATGCTCGTGGTGGGCTCCTCGCTGATGGTCTACTCGGGGTTGCGGTTCGTCCACGCGGCCGTCCGCGCGGGCACACCTGTTGCGGCGGTGAACCTGGGCCGCACGCGCGCCGATGACCTGCTCCGCTTCCGGGTGGCGGCGCCCTGCGGCGACGCGCTCGCATTCCTGCTCGAGGACAGCGTGGACCCCGGGATCACTCCACCGGCGATTGCAGGCTGAGCCAGCGCTCCAGTGAATGCGGCGACAGCGGCCGCGAGACGTAGTACCCCTGCAGGATGTCGCACTTCAGGCCTGCCAGCACCGCACGCTGGGCCTGGTTCTCGACGCCTTCCGCAACCACTTTCAGCGACAGGCTCTCGCCGATGCGCAGGATCGAGGTCGTCAGCGCGCGTGCCGATTCGCTGTGTTCCAGGTCGCGGACGAAGCTCATGTCGAGCTTCAGTTCGCTGATCGGCAGGCGGTGCAAGTGGCTGAGGCTCGAATAGCCGGTGCCGAAATCGTCGATCGACAGGTGCACGCCCATGCGGTGGATGGCGTCGATGTTGGCGAGCACTTCCGGCTTCTGCGCCAGCATGACGCTCTCGGTCACCTCGACCATCAGCTCCGATGGCGACAGGCCCCATTTGCCGAGCACGTTGCCGATGAAGACGGGCAGGTCCTGCTGTTCGAAGTTGATCGCGGACAGGTTGACCGATACGCGCGGCACCGGCACGCCGCGATTGCGCCAGTCCGCCATCTGCGTGCAGGCTTCCTCCAGCGTCCACCGACCGAGGTCGTCGATCAGGCCGCATTCCTCGGCCATCGGCACGAAGGTGGCCGGCGATATCTCGCCGATCTCCGGGTGGCGCCAGCGCAGCAACGCCTCCACGCCATGCAGGCGGGTGTCGTCGTCCATGCCGACCTGCGGCTGGTAGTGCAGGCGCAACTGGCCGCTGCGCACCGCTTCGCGAAGGGCGTTCTCCAGGGCGAGCCGTTCCTGCATCGCCTGGTTCATCTCCAGGCTGTAGAACACGATGCGCGCGCCGCCTTCGGACTTGGCGCGGTACATCGCGATGTCCGCATGGCGCACGAGCGAGTCCACGTCCCAGCCATCGCTGGGAAACATCGCCACGCCCACGCTGGCCTGCGGCGCCAGCATCATCCGGCCGGCGCTGACCGGCTGCGACAGGCGCGCCATCAGGCGGTCGGCGATGTTGGCGGCGTCCTCCGCGTCGTAGTCGGGAATGGCCAGCACGAACTCGTCGCCCGCCAGGCGCGCCACGACGTCGGCTTCGCGCAGTTCGCCGGCCAGGCGTTTGGCCAGCTCGCGCAGCAGCGCATCCCCGGCGCTGTGGCCCTGGGTGTCGTTGACGATCTTGAAGCGGTCGATATCGATGAACAGCAGCGCCACGGCGCTGTCGCGCCGCGCCGCATCAAGCAGCATCTGCTCGACCTTGTTGTTGAACAGGGAGCGGTTGGGCAGTCCCGTCAGCGTGTCGAAGAAGGACAGCTGGTGCATGCGCACGCGCGCCCGTTCGCGGTCCATCGCCAGCGCGCACAGGTGCAGGCAGACATCGACGACGCGCTGGTGGAAGTCGTCCGGCGCGCGGTTCTCCCAGTAGTAGAGCGCGAAGGTGCCGAGCACGCGGCCGTCGTGGCCCTTGACCGGGCTGGACCAGCAGGCGCGGATGCCCAGCGCGAGGAACGGCGCCTTGTACGCCTGCCAGCGTGGATCGCGCTCGATGTCGGTGCATTCCACCGCCTGGCCGCTCCACGCGGCCGAACCGCACGCGCCGACCATCGGCCCGGCGCGTTCGCCGTCCACCACGGCCGCCAGGTGGTCCGGCAGGCTGGGCGCGGCGAGCGGACGCAGGTGGCCGTAATCGTCGAGCGCGATCACCGAGGCCACGGCCTCCGGCATCACCTTCTCCACTTCGCGGCACACCAGCGTCAGCACATCGCGCAGCGGCTGCTCGCGCACGATCGCGCCGAGCACCTTGCGGTGCAGTTCCTCGTGCAGCTTGCTGTGGGTGATGTCGGTGTAGACGCCCAGCAGGTGGCGCACGTTGCGCTCGCCGTCGAACACCGGGTTCACCACGGCGGAAATCCACAGCGGCACGCCGGTCTTGGCGTAGACCAGCAGTTCGGTCCGGTAGCCCTGCTGCGTGTTGAGCTGTCCGCGCACCCACTCGACCGTTTCGGGATCGGTGTGCGGCCCGGCGAGGAAATCGCTCGGACGTCGGCCGGCCACTTCCTCCAGGGTATACCCGAGCATTCGGGTGAAACCCTGGTTGATGTAGGTGATCCGGGCGTCGTCGTCACAGACGACCACGGCGTT
>Ga0055536_1001248_pt1 | contig 15661 bp, 10 predicted proteins | sample AraplaCvi_mLB_r2_FD_55037 | JGI IMG/M metagenome (GOLD analysis project Ga0055536, IMG submission 55037) | Arabidopsis root microbial communities from North Carolina, USA - plate scrape MF_Cvi_mLB_r2 | ecosystem: Host-associated > Plants > Roots > Endosphere | place: USA: North Carolina...
ACCGAGTGGTCGACCACCAGGTCGACGGGCACCAGCGGCTCGATGGTCTTGGGCGACTTGCCCAGCTTGGCGGCCACGCTGCGCATGGCGGCCAGGTCGGCCAGCAGCGGCACCCCGGTGAAGTCCTGCAGCACCACGCGGGTGACGACGAAAGGAATCTCGTCGGTGCGCTCGGCGTTCGGCGCCCAGTGGGCCAGCTCTTCGACATGCTTGGCCGAGACCTTCTGCCCGTCGCAGTTGCGCAGCACCGATTCGAGCACGATACGGATGGAAACCGGCAGGCGGTCGATGGTCGGGTACTGCTTGGCCAGCTCCTTCAGGGACCAGTATTTGCCGGACTTGCCCGATGCGGTCTTGAAGGTCTTGAGGGTGGACGCAAAGGCATGCGCCGGCGCTTTGGCCATGGGGGAACTCCTGTTTGTTCGTGGAAGCCTCTCAAAGATATCAGGGTTCGATGTCAACGGCTGTAGTCGGTCTTCCCTGCCGACGCCTTGCCGGGCCATGTTCCTCATGGCGAAAAATGCCGGGGACGGGGGGTGTCGCCGGCATTCCGCGATCTCACCAGCGGCCAGCCGGCTCCAGGCTGGAAACCACGCGGGCACCGCCACGGGTGCGGCGCAGCCCGGTCCATTGCAGCTCGGCCAGCACGACCACGCAAGCCACCTGCGCCAGCACCCAGGCCATGCCCAGCGCAGTGACCGGGAAGACGCCGCTCACCAGCAGCGCGATGCAGGCCGCGGCCCAGCCGAAGTTGCCGGCGACGACCAGGCCGATGAGGGTACGCGGCGGCGTGCTGCGGCTGGCCATGAAAGCAGCGGCAGCCGCATAGGCCAGCAGAAAAACGCCCGTACCCGCGAGCAGCGGCGCCGGCAGGCCGGTCAACCTGGCCAGTGCGCCGGTGAACGCCACTTGCAGCGCGCCCGTCGCGGCGCAGGAAGCAGCATCGGCCCACATCACGTTGGGCAGGAAACGGGGGGATGCGAAGACGGACATGTGAATCTCCTTGGGTGGTTTACGCCGCAAGCCAGTCCTGCCGCGTTGGAGTCCATGATTCCGGCCGGCGTGGATCGCGTCGATGACCTGGGAGGTCATGGCGCCGCGCCGCCGGCGCGCCAGAATGCAGCCCCATGAACACCACCCGCTCCCACCTGTCCAAGGCCAGCCAGCCCGGCGCGCGCGACCCGTTCGGCGCCCACCTGCGGCACTGGCGCACCCACCGCCGCCTGAGCCAGCTCGACCTGGCGCAGGAGGCCGAGGTCTCGACCCGGCACCTGAGCTACGTGGAAACCGGCCGCGCCGCGCCCAGCCGCGAGATGGTGCTGCGCCTGGCCGAGCGTCTCGAGGTGCCGCTGCGGGAACGCAATGCGCTGCTGGTGGCCGCGGGCTTTGCGCCGATGTACCGGCAGCGCTCGCTCGACGATCCGGCGATGGCCGCCGCGCGCCGCGCTGTCGACCTGGTGCTGAAGGGGCACGAGCCCTTTCCCGCGCTGGCCGTGGACCGCCACTGGAACCTGGTGGCGCACAACGCGCTGGTGCCGATGCTGATGGAAGGCGCCGCGCCCGAGTTGATGCAGGCGCCCATCAACGTGATGCGGCTGAGCCTGCATCCCGACGGCGTGGCTCCGCGCATTGCCAATCTCGCCCAATGGCGAACCCATCTGCTCGAACGGCTGCAGCAGCAGATCGCCGCCACCGGCGACGCGGTGCTGCAGGAATTGCACGACGAACTGGAGGCCTACCCTCCACCCGCGGTCAGCCACGACCTGCCCGCAGTCGACACGGCACTGTCGGCCATTGCGGTGCCGATCCAGTTCGTCACGCCGAACGGGGTGCTGAGCTTCATCAGCACCACCACCATCTTCGGCACGCCGGTGGACGTCACGCTGCAGGAACTGGCGGTGGAATCGTTCTTCCCGGCCGATGAGCAGACCGCTGCTGCGCTGACGGCATTGGCGGCGCAGGCGACGGCTTGAAAACCGGGGACCGCTGGCTCAGCGCTTCTTCGGAGGCTGGCCCGCGGCACCGGCCGGGGCTGCGCCAGTAGCTGCGGCCGGGTCCCGCCAGCCGTATTCAACGTAGCGCCGGATGATCAGGCAGCCCGGCGGCGAATCGATCAGCGAGACCGCCGAGGTGGGCTCCTTCTCGTCGGTGTAGACCGCGTAGTTGGGCAGCAGCCGCGTCATCTTGTAGCTCGCCAGCTCTTGCTGGCCGACGCTCGCGCAGGTGAAGGGCGCGACCGAGATGCGCTCGGCCGACACGGTGCAGGCGCCGCTGTCGTCGGGAATGGCGGTGATCGACGCGGCCACGCCGGCGTTCGGAAACTCCATGCCGATCAGCGAGAACATCGGCCCGGCATCGGGGCGCTTGCGGTCCCAGTCGAGCAGCACGTCGTGGCTGCGGCTGCCCTGCACGGTGAGCGTGGAAAGCCGCGTGATGGCGGGCAGGCAGCGCTTGATGCCCACGCTGGTTGCCGCGCGGGTGAGCGTGTCCTGCGGCGCCGCCGGTGGCGCCTGGGGCACCAGCACGCCCTGCGCGAGTGCAACACCGGCAGCGCCCCACGACAGGGCGGCAAGCAGCAGGCGGGGGAATCGTCGGTTCGGCTTCATCCCGGTCCTCATGCGTAAAGGTTCTCGATGGCGGCGGTGTAGGTGCGCACGTTGTCCTCGCCCTCGGGGTCGAGCGTCGCGATGAAGCGGCGCGCACGTTCGAGGTAGGCCGGCAGGTCGGCGTCGTGTTCGGCAAAGGCACGCTGCAGGGCGCGACCGCCCTCCTCGCAGTCGAAGCCGTGATAGCGGTAGCCGCAGTCGCCGATAAGGTGCGAGTTGTGGATCAGCGGATAGCCGCCGTACAGGGCCTCGTAGTAGAGGTAGTTCTGCGCGTTCTCCCAGTGGTGCGCGAACACGGCGTCGATCTTGCCCGGCATCACCTGGTAGACCGGGAAGCGGCCCTCGAAGGTGGCCAGCCCGTGCTGCACGATGTCCAGGCTTTGCGCAAAGCCGATGAACAGCGGCTTGTCCTTCAGATGGAAGCTGTTGTAGACCCACATCTTCTCGATCAGCCGCGGCTGCGCGCGGTGCGCCGCTTCGCAGCCGAGCATCGGGATGAAGCTCGTCTTCACCATGCAGATGTTGGGCTCGAAGATGGCCACGCGCCACTGCTTGCGGCCGGGTTCGTAGGCAAACGGTGGGCTTTGCGGCGCGCGGGCCATGGCGCGCTCCAGCACCATCGGGCTCCAGAGATGGGGCATCAGCCGCACCGGCGCGCGGAAGGTGCTCTCGAAGTAGGGCTTGCACGACACCTCGTACTCGGGGATCGTCCAGACCTCGTCGTACGGCGCGCCTGAGACCAGCAGGCCGTGCGGCTTGTCGAAAATCATCCGCTCGATGTCGATCACGTAGTCGTTGCCCACGCGCATCGAGACGATCTTGCCGCCGCGTTCGCGAAACGCCACGGACCACGACATGGCCAGCTGGGCGCTCATCTCGATCATGAGATCGAGCTCCTGTGCAGCCGTGGCCATGTCGATGATGGGCACCGGCGAGTCGGCCAGGAAATTGGTTGCATCCGCAGGACCGCCGTCGCCGCCGCCGGCCACCAGCACGGCGCTTTCCACGCGCGGCGAACGCAGCAGCAGCATCACGAGGAACAGGCAGTTCTGGTAGACGCCGTTCTCCCACAGGCTCTGCTCGCCCTTGCGGATGAAGATGGAAACGCCGACCTTCAGCTTGGCCGGCATGGCGGTCTTTTTCTGCGCCTCGCTCATGCGGCGCTCCTCACGCCGTCGGCACGGAATGCGGTATTGCCGCCCACCAGGTTCAGCAGGCGCTGCGCATAGCCGTCGACGTTCGCCCGGTGGAGCGGATCGAGCGTCTCGAAGACCCGCAGGGAGCGCGCGCGGTAGTCGTCCAGTTGCCTGTCGTGGCTGCGCACCGCCTGCAGCAGTTGCGCCGCGCCGGCGGCGATGTCGAAGTCGGGGTAGTAGTAGCCGGCATCGCGCAGCCAGGGCGAGTTGTGCACCAGCGGGTAGTTGCCGTAGAGCGCATCGAGGTAGCTGTAGTTCTGGTCGTTCTGCCACTGGTGCGAAACCACCGCGTCGGCAAACTGCACCATGAAGCCTGCGAAGTCGTGCCGGCCGTGGAAGATCGCCTTGTGCTGGCGCACGATGTCGAGCGAGTTCGCCAGGTACAGCATCGTCGGGTGGTCCTTGACGTGCAGGGTGTTGAGCACCTGCATCGAGGCCACGGCGGCCGGGTCGGCGCGATAGGCCCCGTCGCAGATCAGCATGGGCACGCTGCTGGACTTCACCACCGAGATGTTGGGCTCGAAGATCGCCACCCGAAACCCCGGCTGCTCGGCCGTGCGCGGCGCGTAGCCGAAACGGTGGCCCGCGGCCTCGACTTCCGCGACGCGCTGGGCCAGGAACTGCGGCGACCAGAGATACGGCACCTCGAACACCGGGCAGCGGTGCATGGTGCGCATCATCGGGGCGAACACCGCGTCCTTGGGCAGAAGCCACACCTCGTCGCAGCGGTCGGGCTTGCTGAAGTGCCCCTTGTCGGTAAACACGATCGGCTCGGCCAGCGCCGCGAAGGGCTGGCCCACGCAATGGAACACCACGCGGCCGCCGCAAGCGCGGAAATAGGAGAGCCATTGCACGTCGAGCGCGCCGGCCATCTCGATGACCACGTCCAGCGCATCGGTCAGGTCGCGTGCCCGCCCGAAGGCCAGGCCCATGGCGGCCAGGTCGACCTGGGGCGGCATGCCCGGCTGGTCGCCGGCGTCGACCAGGGTCACGGATTCGACGAACTCGATGCGTTGCAGCAGCCGGGCGAGAAACAGGACGTTCTGCCCCATTCCGTTTTCCCAGATGTTCTGCCCCGCGTGGGTGAGGACTGAAATACCAATGCGCATGGGGGCGAAGTGTGTACCAAAAAAAAACGGCTCCCGCACCATCAGCGCGGGAGCCGCCCGGTCAAGGGCGATTCAGTGGCTTGCTTACTTCCACTTCCAACCGATGCCGGCGTTGATGCCCCACTCCTTGCCCGTGGTCGTCAGGCCCGCGCCCCAGGACATCTTGCCGTCGTCGGACAGCGCCTTGAAGGTCAGCGCCACGGCGCTGTAGCCCTTGTAGCTGCCGAGACCCACGCCCACGGTCTTTTCGCCGGGGTACAGCGTCGGCAGGTACGTGCCCGACATCGCGAAGGCCATGGCCGTGCCCGAGTAGGCGATGCGCGCCACGTCGCCGACCTGTCCCTTCACCTGGTTCAGCTGGTTCAGGTTCACGGCGTCCGTCGGCAGCACGCCCGGCGCCACGTTGCTGATGCGCGTGCCGCCCGGTGCCTGCCCGTTGCCCAGCGTGACCTGGTTGTAGTTGACCGAGCCGTCCGGGTTGGTCGCGTACTGCACGCCACCGGCCGCAACCGCATTGGCCGTGGCCCTCAATTGCGCCACGTTGGCGGCGTCGCTGTCGGCCGTACCTGCCGCCACACCGGTGATTTGGCGGTACTGGCCGGAGGCCGCATCGCCCACCGACACCGCGGCCTGCGTGCTGGTGGTTGCCCTGATGGCCGCCGCCTGCTGCGCCGTCGCGCTGCCCGGCACGTAGCCGGCCACACCCGCCCCGGTGGAGGCCACCGAGCCCGAGCCCAGCGCCACGCCGCCGCTTTGCTGCACGATGGCGCCGAAGCCGATGGCCGTGCCCTTGGAGATGTTCTGCGCCTGGCTCAGCGCCGTACCGCCTGCGTCGGCGTTGTCGCCCAGCGCCACGCCACCGCCGCCTGCGCGGGAGTTCACGCCGATGGCCTGCGAGCCCGTGGCCAGCGCCCCGGTACCGATGGCGATCGCGTTCGCACCCGTGGCCTGGGCGCCGAAGCCCACCGCCACCGCGCCGTCGGCCGTTGCCCGGGCGCCGTTGCCGGCTGCAAACGAGTTGGCGCCGCTGGCCACCGATTGCGGGCCGATCGCCACAGCTTCCTGGCCCGAGGCCTGGGCATCCGCCGCCGTCGAGTTGGCGTGGAAGTACTTGGTGCCGGTGTTGTAGATGTTGTTGACCGACGTGCTCAGGCTGTTGACGTTGACGTTGGTCGTGCTCAGGCTGGTCGACAGGCTGCCGACACCGGTCGACAGACTGGCGATGCCGCTGGTCGCGGTGCTCAGGCCCGACGAGGTCGAAGTCGACAGGCTTGCCACGCTGCTGTTCGTCGTGCTCAGGCCGGTGGACAGGCTGCCGATGCTGCTCGTCGCCGTGCTCAGGCCCGTCGAAGTCGAGGTCGACAGGCTGGCCACGCTGCTGTTCGTCGTGCTCAAGCCCGTCGACAGGCTGCCGATGCCGCTCGTCGTGGTGCTCAAGCCCGTGGACAGGCTGTCGACCGTGCTCGACACCGTGCTCAGGCCGGTGGACAGGCTGCCGATGCTGCTGGTCGCGGTGCTCAGGCCTGTGGAGGTCGAGGTCGACAGGCTGGTCACGTTGCTGTTCGTCGTGCTCAGACCCGTGGACAAGCTGCCGATGCTGCTCGTGGTCGTGCTCAGGCCCGTCGACAGGCTGCTGATGCTGCTCGTAGCGGTGCTCAGACCCGTCGAGGTCGACGTGGACAGGCTGTCGATGCTGCTCGTGGCCGTGCTCAGCCCGGTGGAGGTCGAGGTCGACAGGCTGGCAACGTTGCTATTCGTCGTGCTCAAGCCGGTGGACAGGCTGCTGATGCCGCTGGTCGCGGTGCTCAGGCCGGTCGAGGTTGACGTGGACAAGCTGTCGATGCTGCTGGTCGCCGTGCTCAGCCCGGTGGACGTCGAAGTCGACAAGCTGGCAACGTTGCTGTTCGTCGTGCTCAAGCCGGTCGACAGGCTGCTGATGCCGCTGGTCGCGGTGCTCAGGCCGGTCGAAGTCGACGTGGACAAGCTGTCGATGCTGCTTGTGGCCGTGCTCAGGCCTGTGGAGGTCGAGGTCGACAGGCTGGCCACGTTGCTGTTTGTCGTGCTCAGGCTGGTCGACAGGCTGCTGATACCGCCACCAAGCGAGGTCGACAGCGACGTCAGCTGACCGAAGTTCACTGCATCGGTGGGATTCACACCCGCGGCGACGTTCGTGAGGATGACCGGCGAGGTTGCACCCACGCCTCCCAGCGTGACCCTGGAGTGGCTTGCGTCGTCGTACTGGACCGAATTGGCAAGGCCGGTCGACAAGCTGCCGATGCTGCTGGTCGCGGTGCTCAGACCGCTGGACAGGCTGCTGATGCCGCTTGTTGCTGTGCTCAAGCCGGTCGAAGTGGAAGTCGACAGGCTGCTCACGTTGCTGTTTGTCGTGCTGAGTCCCGTCGAAAGGCTGCTGACGCCGCTGGTAGCAGTGCTCAGACCGGTCGAAGTGGAGGTCGACAGACTGGTTACGTTGCTGTTTGTCGTGCTCAGGCCGGTGGACAGACTGCTGATGCCGCTTGTAGCCGTGCTCAGGCCAGTCGAGGTCGACGTGGACAGACTGTCGATGCTGCTCGTGGCGGTGCTCAGACCGGTCGAAGTGGAGGTCGAGAGGCTGGCGACGTTACTGTTTGTCGTGCTCAAGCCAGTGGACAGACTGCTGATGCCGCTGGTGGCCGTGCTCAGACCCGTAGAGGTCGAGGTCGACAGGCTGCTCACATTGCTGTTGGTCGTGCTGAGGCCGGTCGACAGGCTGCTGATGCCACTGGTCGCCGTGCTCAAGCCGGTGGAGGTCGAGGTGGACAAGCTGTCGATGCTGCTTGTGGCCGTGCTCAGGCCAGTCGACGTCGAGGTCGACAAGCTGGCGACGTTGCTGTTCGTCGTGCTCAGGCCCGTGGACAGGCTGGTGATACCGCTGGTCGCCGTGCTCAGACCCGTCGAGGTCGAAGTCGACAGGCTGCTCACATTGCTGTTGGTCGTGCTGAGGCCCGTCGAAAGGCTGCTGATGCCGCTCGTCGCGGTGCTCAGACCCGTCGAGGTCGACGTGGACAAACTGTCGATGCTGCTCGTCGCTGTGCTCAGACCGGTCGACGTCGAGGTCGACAAGCTAGCCACGCTGCTGTTTGTCGTGCTCAAGCCGGTGGAGAGGCTGCTGATGCCACTGGTGGCAGTGCTCAAGCCCGTCGAAGTCGACGTGGACAAGCTGTCGATGCTGCTCGTGGCCGTGCTCAGACCGGTGGAGGTCGAGGTCGACAGGCTGGCGACGTTGCTGTTCGTCGTGCTCAAGCCGCTCGAGGTCGAGGTGGACAGGCTAGCCACGTTGCTGTTCGTCGTGCTCAAGCCGGTGGACAGGCTGCTGATACCGCTGGTTGCGGTGCTCAGACCCGTCGAGGTCGAGGTGGACAAGCTGTCGATGCTGCTCGTGGCCGTGCTCAGACCGGTGGAGGTCGAGGTCGACAGGCTGGCAACGTTGCTATTCGTCGTGCTCAAGCCGGTGGACAAGCTGCTGATGCCGCTTGTAGCTGTGCTCAGGCCAGTCGAAGTCGAGGTCGACAAGCTGGCGACGCTGCTGTTGGTCGTGCTGAGGCCCGTCGAAAGGCTGCTGATGCCACTCGTCGCGGTGCTCAAGCCGGTCGAAGTCGACGTGGACAAGCTGTCGATGCTGCTCGTGGCCGTGCTCAGACCGGTGGACGTTGAGGTCGACAGGCTGGCAACGTTGCTATTCGTCGTGCTCAGGCCGGTGGACAGGCTGGTAATACCGCTGGTCGCCGTGCTCAAGCCGGTGGACAAGCTGTTGATGCCGCTCGTTGCGGTGCTCAGGCCCGTCGAGGTCGAGGTCGACAGACTGGCCACGCTGCTGTTGGTCGTGCTCAGGCCGGTGGAAAGGCTGCTGATGCCGCTTGTAGCAGTGCTCAGACCAGTCGAAGTCGAGGTCGACAAGCTGGCGACGCTGCTGTTGGTCGTGCTCAAGCCGCTCGAAGTCGACGTGGACAAGCTGTCGATGCTGCTGGTAGCAGTACTCAGACCGGTAGACGTCGAGGTCGACAAGCTCGCCACATTGCTGTTGGTAGTGCTCAGTCCAGAAGACAGGCTGCCGATGCCGCTGGTTGCGGTGCTCAGACCGGTCGAAGTGGAGGTCGAGAGGCTGTCGACGTTGCTGTTCGTCGTGCTCAAGCCGGTGGACAAGCTGCTGATGCCGCTTGTAGCAGTGCTCAGGCCAGTCGAAGTGGACGTCGACAAGCTGGCGACGTTGCTGTTGGTAGTGCTCAAGCCGCTCGACAGGCTGGTGATGCCGCTGGTTGCAGTACTCAGACCCGTCGAGGTCGAAGTCGACAGACTGCTCACATTGCTGTTGGTCGTGCTCAGACCGGTCGAGGTCGACGTGGACAGGCTGGCGACATTGCTGTTCGTCGTGCTCAGGCCGGTGGACAGGCTGCTGATACCGCTCGTTGCGGTGCTCAGGCCGGTCGAAGTCGACGTGGACAAGCTGTCGATGCTGCTCGTGGCCGTGCTCAGGCCGGTGGAGGTGGAGGTCGACAGGCTCGCCACATTGCTGTTGGTAGTGCTCAGTCCAGAAGACAGGCTGCTGATGCCGCTTGTAGCTGTGCTCAGGCCAGTCGAGGTTGAAGTCGACAGGCTAGCAACGTTGCTGTTCGTCGTGCTCAGCCCCGAGGACAGACTGGTGATACCGCTCGTCGCAGTACTCAGCCCTGTCGATGTGGAGGTCGACAGGCTGCTCACGCTGCTGTTGGTCGTGCTGAGGCCCGTCGAAAGGCTGCTGATGCCGCTCGTAGCGGTGCTCAGACCCGTTGAAGTCGACGTGGACAAGCTGTCGATGCTGCTGGTAGCAGTGCTCAGACCGGTGGAGGTCGAGGTCGACAGGCTGGCGACGTTGCTGTTCGTCGTGCTCAAACCGCTCGACAGGCTGGTGATACCACTCGTGGCGGTGCTCAGACCGGTCGACGTCGAGGTCGAGAGACTGGCCACGCTGCTGTTGGTCGTGCTCAAGCCGGTGGACAAGCTGCTGATGCCGCTTGTAGCAGTGCTCAGCCCAGTCGAGGTCGAGGTGGACAGGCTGTCGATGCTGCTCGTGGCAGTGCTCAGACCGGTCGACGTAGACGTAGACAAGCTGGCCACGTTGCTGTTCGTCGTGCTCAGACCGCTCGACAGACTGGTGATGCCGCTGGTTGCCGTGCTCAGGCCCGTCGAGGTAGACGTCGACAGGCTAGTCACGTTGCTGTTGGTGGTGCTCAAGCCGCTCGACAGGCTGCTGATACCGCTGGTCGCCGTGCTCAGCCCTGTCGAGGTCGACGTGGACAGACTGTCGATGCTGCTCGTAGCAGTGCTCAGGCCGGTCGACGTCGACGTCGATAGGCTCGCCAACGAGGAATTGGTTGTGCTCAACCCCGTGGACAGGCTACCGAAACCACTTGTCGCTGTGCTGATGCCGGTCGACAGCGATGCCGTGACGGCCTTCAACTGGCCGATGTTGGGCGCATCCGTGTCCAGGCTGCCTGGTGCCACGCCCGTAATCACTCGGTTGCCGATGTTCAGTTCGCCAGATGCGCTTTGCTTGCCGACCAGCCCGAAAGCGTCGTAGCTGGCGAGCTCTGACGCGGTGCGGTTGGCCAGGGAGTTCGAGCCCAGCGCCACGCTGTTGTCGCCGGTGGCGATCGCGTTCTGGCCGATGGCCACGCTATCGAGCCCGTTGGCTTGGCTGTCCGCGCCGGTGCTGTTGGCGTGGAAGTACTTCGTCCCCGTGTTGTAGATCGAGCTGACCGACGAACTCAGGGTGCTGAGGTTACTGTTGGTCGTGCTGAGGCCGGTCGAAAGGCTGCCGATTCCACTCGTTGCAGTGCTCAGCCCCGTGGAGGTCGAGGTCGACAGGCTCGCCACATTGCTGTTCGTCGTGCTCAGACCGCTCGACAGACTGGTGATGCCACTCGTAGCGGTGCTTAGACCGGTCGAGGTGGAAGTCGACAGGCTCGCCACGTTGCTGTTGGTCGTGCTCAGGCCGCTAGACAGGCTGGTGATGCCGCTGGTCGCAGTGCTCAAACCCGTCGAGGTCGACGTGGACAAGCTGCCGATGCTGCTCGTCGCCGTGCTCAGACCCGTGGAGGTCGAGGTCGACAGGCTGGCCACATTGCTGTTCGTCGTGCTCAGCCCGCTCGACAAACTCGTGATGCCGCTGGTTGCAGTGCTCAGACCCGTCGAGGTCGAAGTCGACAGGCTGCTCACATTGCTGTTGGTCGTGCTGAGACCCGTCGAAAGGCTGCTGATGCCGCTGGTCGCGGTGCTCAGGCCTGTGGAAGTCGAGGTGGACAGGCTCGCCACGTTGCTGTTCGTCGTACTCAGCCCACTCGACAAACTCGTGATACCGCTGGTTGCGGTGCTCAGGCCTGTGGAAGTCGAAGTCGACAAGCTGGTGACGTTGCTATTGGTGGTGCTCAGACCAGAGGACAGGCTGGTGATACCGCTGGTCGCGGTGCTCAGGCCTGTGGAAGTCGAAGTCGACAAGCTGGCGACGTTGCTATTGGTGGTGCTCAGGCCAGAAGACAGGCTGGTGATACCGCTCGTCGCGGTGCTCAGACCCGTGGAGGTCGAGGTCGACAGGCTGGCCACATTGCTGTTCGTCGTGCTCAGCCCACTCGACAGACTCGTGATGCCGCTCGTTGCCGTGCTCAGGCCTGTGGAGGTCGAGGTCGACAGGCTTGCCACGTTGCTGTTCGTTGTGCTCAGGCCACTCGACAGGCTGGTGATGCCGCTCGTCGCGGTGCTCAGTCCTGTAGAAGTCGAAGTCGACAGGCTGGCGACGTTGCTGTTCGTCGTGCTCAGGCCACTCGACAAGCTCGTAATGCCGCTCGTCGCGGTGCTCAGACCGGTCGAGGTTGAAGTCGACAGGCTCGCCACATTGCTGTTGGTGGTACTCAGGCCAGAAGACAGGCTGGTGATGCCGCTGGTTGCGGTGCTCAGACCCGTCGACGTCGAAGTCGACAAACTGCTCACACTGCTGTTCGTCGTGCTCAAACCCGAACTCAAGGTGCTAGCGACAGAGAACAGTTGGCTGCCGTTGATCGCGTCCGTGCTGCTGGCGCCAACCAGGCCCGCCGCAACATTTTGGATCCGGCGCTCGGAGCCCGCGGCGCCGACGCTCACCACACCTGCAGCGGAATTGCCGCCCGCGAACGTGCCAAAAGTGGTAGTGCCGATCGTGGCGCTGGTAATGGTGCTGGTGCCGCCGGTTGAGCCCGACGCCGCGGCGGTGGTTGCGGCGTTCGAGCCCAGCGCGACCGATCCGGCCACGCTGGAGTTGGCGCCCGTACCGATGGCGATGCCCGAAGTGGCCGCAGCCCCAACGATGGATTGGCCGCCAATGGCAATACCATTGGTCGCCACGGCATTGGCGCCTGCGGTGGTGTTGCCGCCGATAGCGACAGAACCGTCGCCCTTGGCGTTCGCACCGACAGAACTGCCGGATGTTCCACCCCCGCCGAGCGCCGTGGCGTTGATTCCTGCTGCATTCGCAAAATTGCCGACAGCGGTGGCGCCGAAGTTCGATGCCTTGGCACTGTTACCCATCGCCATTGCATTGCTTGCCGTGGCGTTGGCAAAGTTACCGAATGCCAAGGCAAAGTTCGCTGTCGCTTGAGCGTTGTTGCCCAATGCGAATGCATCGCTGCCCGTTGCATTCGCCGAGAAGCCTATTGCGGCGGCTGAAAGTCCGGCACCGTTTGCGACTGAGTTCGGCCCGATCGCGATGTCACCTGCACCCAGCGCTTTCGATGCATCGCCCTGGGCGATGCCGGAAGCGCCGTTGACCGTCGCACCGCGGCCGATGGCAATGCCGGATGTCGCCCCGGTGGCTACCGACGACTCCCCGCCCATCGCGATGGCATCCGTTGCCGCAGCCTGAGCGCCCTTGGTCGCATTGCTGCCGATGGCAATTGCGCCCGCCGCAGAAGCGGTCGTGGAGTTTGCCGGCGACAGTGCGGTAGTTCCATTGCCGCCCGCTCCGCCGATCGCGACCGAATTGAGGCTCTGAGCTCTCGCGCCAAAGCCCAGAGCGGTGCTGCCTGTGCCGGTCGCGGTACTGGACAGCCCAAAAGCGCTTCCCCATTGGCCGGCCAGCGATAAGAAGCCGAAGGCTGCCGCCCCGTCCCCAGTCCCCTGAGCAAAGCTACCGAACACCGACACCCCGCTCTTGCCGTTGCCACTGGCGTTGCAACCCAGCACGTTCGACCAAGTTCCGCTTCCATCCACGGGAAAGGCATTGGTGTTGGACGGCGTTACCTGACCAAGCTGCGCTGTAGTACCTGTTGAGACACAGTTGTTGCCGTCGGGAGCGTATGTGCTTGCATACACGCTTCCCGATGGGACCTGCAATCCAGCAGCCAAGACTGCCGCTACCGCGGTCAGTTTCAGCCCGCCAAGCCTCCCCTGCGTGCGACTGCTTCCGAGTTTTCCGCGGGCCTTGGTGATTTCAGATGCGGCAACCCATGCACCTAGGGATTCGTTCCAGATGCTTCTATAAGACTTGTTCATTTGCTTTGACTCGGCTCGCGGTGAGAAACGGACAGGTTGAGATCGACCAAAAGTGCGATGCGCCTGCTCCAGGTTCCATCGCTGAAGGCACACGTGGGTCGCCTTGATTGCAGGAATGCTGGAATGTACGGACTTGTTTACATTTAGGAGTAATCCCCGGAGCCAGGAAAATTAATCCTGATGATTTAGTTCACAAAACTCGGAGAAGAGTTACTTTTCCCCGAGGCGGTAGTTGTCGGAGGACTACGGCCAGAAGAGCAACTTCTAGAATGCCAACAGGCAGGAACTTCGCCCATCGTCGCTCTTACTGCTGCGTTCTGAACGCTCGTTGCGCGGTTCTCTTTTTCACAAGATTCAAGGGTGACAACCCGGAAAAATATGAAATTCATCACGAAAATTCAGATGAATTCGATATGTGAATGCGCCTTCAATGGCCGGCCCTAGGCAATTAACATTTACGAAACAATTTAATGCCCCCCGCTTCCATGCTTCGCATCGGCATCACCATCGGCCTCCACCACGAGGCCGAAACCCTCTGGAACAACGGCATCAAGCAGAACGCCGTGTTCCTGGCGGAAGCGCTGAAGCACTGCCCCGGCGTGAGCTCAGTGGTATTGGTCAACACCACGGCCATCTCCATCACCCCTTCCCTGCCCTGGGACCAGACGCGCTGGCCCACCGTAGCCTTCGAGGCGGCCAAGGACAACGTGGACGTGCTGATCGAGCTCGGCGGCCAGATCGACCCGGCCCAGACCGACTACCTGAAGCGCCGCGGCGCGCGGCTGGTGTCCTACTGCTGCGGCTTCGAATACGTGCACGCCATGGAGTCGATGCTGTTCAACAAGCCGCTCTGGGGACAGAACCTGTTCGTGAACCAGCGCTACGACGACATCTGGATGGTTCCGCAGGTGGCAAACATCAGCCAGCCCTACTTCGAGGTGCTGCGCCGGGCCGAAGCGCGCCCCGTGCCCTTCGTCTGGAGCCCTGTGTTTCTCGACGAGCGCACGCGCGCCCTGCCCGATGCCGGCATCTATCAGCCGCACGCCGGGCCGCGCCGACTGAGCGTGATGGAGCCAAACATCAATGTGGTGAAGTTCTGCCTCTACCCCGTCCTGATCGCCGAACTGGCCTACCGCGCGCGGCCCGGCTCCATCGCACTGCTGCAGGTCACCAACGCCGAACGCCTGGCCAGGGAGAACATGGAATTCATCACGCTGATGAACCAGCTCGACCTCGTCCGCGAGCACAAGGCGGTGTTCCTCGGGCGGCACGAAACGCCTGTTTTCCTGGCGCAGAACACGGACATCGTGGTCTCGCACCAGTGGGAGAACCCGCTCAACTACTTCTACCTCGAGACCTGCTGGCAGGGCTATCCGCTGGTTCACAACGCGCACCTGTGCGCGGACCTCGGCTACTACTACGAGGGCAACGACGTAGCCAGTGGCAGTGCCCGCGTGCTCGAAGCCATCGACACGCACGACGCCAACGCAGCTGACTACCGTGCGCGCCAGCGCAGCCTGATCGACCGTTATCTGCCCGGCAACGCCGCGGCCACCGAGGTCTACAACACCCTGCTGCTCGGGCTGATGCAGCGCCCCGCCCGATAGAGCCCCACGGAACCCTGCATGCTTGCCCCGTCCGAACTCCAGCAGTTCTTCCCCGTGGTCATGACACCGAGCCACGACGGCAAGTTCTTCCAGAACTATGTCGCGTCGATGCTGAACTTCACTGTCCAGTCCGAGCGCGCCGGCATGCGGATGCAGGTGCTGATGCACCAGGGCGAGAGCCTGGTGACGCGCGCGCGGAACAACTGCGTGGCCCAGTTCCTCGCCAATCCGCAATGGACACACCTGTTCTGGATCGACGCGGACATCGGCTTCTCGGCGCAGGCAGCCTTCCGCCTGCTGCTCTCGGGCTACGACATTGCAGCTGGCGTCTATCCCCTGAAGCGGGAAAACTGGCCCGAGGGCGGCGTGGCCGCTGGCACCACGCAGCAGCAGTTCGAATCCACCTTCACGCGCTACACCGTCAACGCAAAGGCCTCCGAGACCAGCGCGCAGGTCGAACTCAGGATCCAGCCCGACGGCTTCATGGCGATGACCGAAGCGCCGACCGGCTTCATGGTGATCAAGCGCTCGGTGTTCGAGCGGCTTATTGCGAGCTACCCCGATCTCAGCTATGTGCCCGACAGCATCGGCGAGGCCGACCTGGG
>Ga0055536_1001280_pt1 | contig 15502 bp, 14 predicted proteins | sample AraplaCvi_mLB_r2_FD_55037 | JGI IMG/M metagenome (GOLD analysis project Ga0055536, IMG submission 55037) | Arabidopsis root microbial communities from North Carolina, USA - plate scrape MF_Cvi_mLB_r2 | ecosystem: Host-associated > Plants > Roots > Endosphere | place: USA: North Carolina...
CAGTTCGGCGGCTGCCTCGTCCAGCTTTTGCTGGTTGCGGCCGGTGATAACGACATCGACGCCTTCTTCGGCGAGGCGCTTGGCGATCGCAAANCCGATGCCAGCGGTCGATCCGGTGACGAGGGCAGTCTTGCCTTTGAGTTTAAGGTCCATGAACGGTCTCCTTCCTTGGTTCTAGTAGATGAGCCGAAGATAGCGCGCCGACCGATTGTTGATTAGAATGCGCTTCGTCACTTTAGTGATGATTNAAAATCAGGAATGACAATGGATAACCGGTTTGGCGATATCGAAACCTTTCTGGCGGTGGCGAATGGCGGCAGCCTCGCGTCCGCGGCAAAGGTGCTGCGGCTTACGCCCTCCGCCGTCAGTCGCAGCATAGCACGACTTGAGCAACGCCTCGGTGTCACATTGATGCGCCGGACGACCCGCTCGCTCGCGCTGACGTCGGAAGGCTCCGCCTATCGCGACCGGATGAGCGTGCTGCTGGCTGATATCGCGACGGTTGAGGCGGGGCTGGGGCAAGAAGGGCAGGGTCCGCGCGGGCTGCTCCGCATCAACGCTTCACCGTCGATCGGCACCATGGGCTTGTTGCCGATCCTGCCTCGCTTCACAGCGCGGTATCCGGAAGTCACCGTCGATCTCACACTATCCGATGCGATCGTAGATCTTGTCGAGGATCGCGCCGACATCGCGATCCGTATCGGCCCGCTGCGTGACACCCGGTTGCACGCGAAGAAGCTCGGTCATAGCCGTATGGTCCTGGTCGCGAGCCCCGATTATCTCGCGCGGCGCGGAACGCCGCAAGCACCTGACGATCTCGAAGCGCATGACTGCCTGCGCTTCAGTTTCCGCCGCTCGGTTGACAGTTGGCCCTTTCTCATTGGCGGCAAAATCGTCCAACGCCCCGTCCATGGCAGCTTCTTTGGCAATTCGGGCGAGGTCGTGCGCCAGATGGCAGTCGCGGGCGGCGGCATCGCCCGGCATGGGCGCTTTCACGTGGCACAGGATCTTGCGGCGGGCCGCCTCGTCGAAGTGCTGCCCGATTTCAATCCCAAGGACGGCGAGGATATTCATGCGCTTTACGCCGCCGAGGATCGGGCGGCAGCGCGTATCCGCGCCTTTCTCGACTTTCTCGACGAGGAACTGGTGATCGAACGCTAGCCGATCCGGTACGGCACGACGTCGCGCCGGTCGGGATCGACCAGGATCGGGCGGTCGCTTGGTGGGAAGGCGCGCTGGTCGCAATCGTCGCGCGGGCAGATGCGGCAGGAGAGGCCAATCCGTGTCGCCGCCTGCGGCGCCGCGACATCGACCCCGTCGGCATAGACGAAATCGCCTGCATATTGCGCCTCGCAGCCCAGCGCGACGGCGTATCGACGCGGGCTGCGCGCATAGCTGCCCGACGGTTTTACGAGCCCCTTCGCCATCGACACATAGCGCAGGCCATCGGGCGTCTCGGCTAGCTGGAACAGGATGCGGTCCGGGATCGCAGCCGCTTCATGTACGATCCACAGCGGACATGCACCGCCGAAACGCGCGAATTGGAGCCGCGTCGCCGAGTGCCGCTTGGTAATGTTGCCTGCCATATCGACGCGGCAGAAAAACATCGGGATACCCCGCGCCCCGGGGCGCTGAAGCGTCGAAAGACGATGGCAGGCCTGCTCGAAGCTGACCCCATATTGCATCCGTAGCCTGTCGATGTCGTGACGTACGGCGCGCGCGCTGGCGCGGAACGGCGCATAGGGCATCAGCACTGCGCCGGCGGCATAGTTGGCAAGCCCGACGTGGAGCAANTGGCGCGCCGCCGCAGTGCGCAGGGGCGATGCTTCGACCACCGCCGCAATTTCTCTCGCAAGCGCGAGCGCGGCAAGTTGGTGCGCGAGTTGGAAGCGCCGGCTTTCGGCGGGCTGCGATGGATCGATCACCAGATGCCGCATCGTCGCATCGAAATCGCGCAGCGCCTGCGTCTGGTTATAGACGATCGAGATGCCGAGCGCGTCGCGTAGCCTCCGTTCGATTGTTTCGATTGCAGGCGAGGGCTCCTTACCCCTCAGCTGCCCGGCCAATGTCTCAGCCGCGCGGTCGATACTGTCGACGTAGTTCCCCGCGTCGTGAAACCAGTCGCGCACCTCTTCCCACGGTAGGCGGCTGCCCTCGGCGGTGCCGCCAGTCAGTGCCTCGTCGATGATCTGGAGCCGCTGCCCCGCGCGGCGGTAAGCCGCATGAAGCGCGACGAACTGGTCGGCGAGTTGCGGTTGCTGGAGCGCGGCACGTTCGAGCTGTTCGGGCGCAAGGGGTGACGCCGCGAAAAGCGGGTCAGCCGCAGCTTCGCGAAGGGCGCCTGCACGGCGGTCGCCCGCGTCCGCTGCGACTTCTTCCCATTCGAGCGGAAACAGTTTTTGCAACCGATCGAGCAAAGCGGGCGTCAGCGGGCGATCGTCATGCTCGATCTGGCTGAGATAAGAGGCCGAGATGCCGAGCCGCGTCGCGAAATCGGCCTGACGGATGGCGCGGGTTTCCCGAAGTTGACGAAGTTGTCGCCCAGCGTAGAGACGGGTTGGCTGCATGGCGCTCATGCTACTTTGCAAATATGCACTTTGCAACTTTGCAAATTCGCATTTGCATCGGGACGCCAGCGGGGGCAGACGGCGCGTTCGACACTATCGGAGAGCCGCATGTCCGCCAATATCGCCGAAATGGAACGCCGCCGGGCCGCTGCCGCCTTGGGCGGCGGACAAAAACGCATCGATGCCCAGCATGCCAAGGGCAAGCTGACCGCGNGAGAGCGGCTCGACGTACTTCTCGACGAAGGGTCGTTCGAAGAGCTCGACACCTATGTCGAACATAATTGCACCGATTTCGGGATGCAGGACCAGATCGTCCCCGGCGATGGTGTCGTTACCGGATCGGGCACGATCAACGGCCGCCTCGTCTATGTCTTCAGCCAGGATTTCACGGTCTTCGGCGGCTCGCTGTCGGAACGGCATGCCGAGAAGATCATGAAGGTGATGGATAATGCGATGAAGGTCGGCGCGCCCGTCATCGGCCTCAACGACAGTGGCGGCGCACGCATTCAGGAGGGCGTCGCTTCGCTCGGCGGCTATGCNGAGGTGTTCCAGCGCAACGTGCTTGCCTCNGGCGTCGTGCCGCAGATTTCGCTGATCATGGGCCCGTGCGCGGGCGGNGCAGTTTACAGCCCCGCGATGACCGACTTCATCTTCATGGTGAAGGACAGCAGNTATATGTTCGTCACTGGTCCGGATGTTGTCAAAACGGTGACNAATGAGGTTGTGACGCAGGAGGAACTCGGCGGCGCGATCACGCATACGACCAAAAGCTCGGTCGCCGATCTGGCGTTCGAGAACGACATCGAGGCGCTGCTCGCTGCGCGCGATTTCTTCGATTACCTGCCCGAAAACAACCGCAGCGGCGTTCCCGTCCGCCCGACGAGCGACCCCTACGACCGCGCCGAGGCCAGCCTCGACACGCTGATCCCGCCGAATGCGAACCAGCCGTACGACATGCACGAGCTGATCCGCAAAACCGTCGACGAAGGCGATTTCTTCGAAGTGCAGCCGGCGCACGCCGCGAATATCATCTGCGGCTTCGGCCGTATCGAGGGCCGCACGATCGGCATCGTCGCGAACCAGCCCTTGGTGCTTGCGGGCGTGCTAGACATTAATTCGTCGAAGAAGGCGGCGCGCTTCGTCCGCTTCTGCGATGCGTTCGAGATTCCGATCATAACCTTTGTCGATGTCCCCGGCTTCCTGCCCGGCACCGCACAGGAATATAACGGCATCATCAANCATGGCGCCAAGCTGCTCTTCGCCTATGCCGAGGCGACGGTTCCCAAGATCACGGTGATCACGCGCAAGGCCTATGGCGGCGCCTATGACGTGATGGCGTCCAAGCATCTGCGCGGCGACCTCAACTATGCCTGGCCGACCGCAGAGATTGCGGTGATGGGTGCAAAGGGCGCGGTCGAGATCATCTTTCGCAGCGACATCGGCGACCCCGAAAAGATCGCGCAGCGTACGAAGGAATATGAAGCCCGCTTCGCCAACCCCTTCGTTGCGGCGTCGCGCGGCTATATCGACGAGGTGATCCACCCGCATAATACCCGCAAGCGGATCGCGCTGGGGTTGCGTAAGCTTCGGAACAAGCAACTCGAAAACCCGTGGAAGAAGCACGACAATATTCCGCTCTGATCGCGAGCATTTTTGTCGTCATATGTGATGTCCGGCACATATGAAGCACCGGACTGGAGCCATGGACAGCGAGCGGCTAAAACCGCGATGTCCTTGATTCCAAATGAGGTTTGAAGATGCGTAAACTCCTTCTTGCTACCCTGATTGCTCCCGTTCTTCTCGCCGCGCCGGCAGCGTCGGCGTTCGATCCCGATACGCCGGTNGGTAAGCCGAAGCCCGCCTTTCCAGTGACGCTCGGCAGCGAGGAAGACACGACGATCGGNCTTGCGTTCCGGACCGCGTTCGGCCTTGCCAAGGGCGCCGAGCCGACCGCAACGCGTGAGATCGACGGTCGCACTTACACATTCCGTCCCGCCGCGATCCATCTGCTCCCGAACAATGTCGGCGTGCTGCTGAGCCTCGGCAGCCTCGACGAAGCGGGGCACAGCGAGGGCGGGNTCAACGCGATCCATTATCTGCAGGGCGGCCCGTCNGGCTGGCAGCGCAAGGGCGAGTGGCTCGACCTCGGTTCGGTCGGCAGCGTCGGCAACGCCGCGACCGCCTGGGCCTTCAGCGATGCAATCGGCAAAAATCCCTATCTCATTACCTCGGGCGGCGGCGTTTGGCAGGGCTGCGCGATCAGCAGCGCGACGCTGACCGAACTGGCGCCCGACGCGCCGGCGGATCGCGCGAGCTTCACCGACAGCATGAGCTCGGGTGGCGGCCTGAACCAGAAGGAACAGGGCTTCGACGGGCAGATCACCGCGGCCGTTCCCGACAAGAGCTTTACCGTCACCTATTCCGGGACACGCACGATCAAGCAGCAATATCTGTTCAAAAATGGCAAATATGAACTGGTCGGCAAGGACCAGATTCCGGGCTGCTGAGGAGAATGAGATGAAACTGGGTCGCCTCAACCATATCGGCGTCGCCACGCCGTCGATCGCCGACAGCATCGTCTTTTACCGCGATGTGATGGGGGCGACGCAGATTCATGAACCTTTCGATCTGCCCGAACAGGGCGTGAAAGTGTGCTTCGTCGATACGCCGACCGACTCTTCAGGGCTTGGGGGGCTGAACGGCACACAAATCGAGCTGATCGAGCCATTGCCGGGTAATGCGTCGATCGCGGCCTTCCTGCAAAAGAACCCGGCAGGAGGGCAGCATCATCTGTGCTACGAGGTTCCCGATATCCATGCCGCCAAGGCCGAGTTCGAGGCGATGGGCAAGCGCGTGCTCGGCGAGCCGCGGATCGGGGCGCATGGGACGCTGATCTTCTTCCTGCANCCCAAGGATATGGGCGGGGTGCTGACCGAGATTATGGAGACGCCGAAGGGCGACCACTGACGTTCATTTCATCGTCACCCCGGACTTGATCCGGGGTCCCGCTGGCGGGCGTCGCAAAGCGGGGTGCCGGATCAAGTCCGGCATGACGAAAAGAGAGTAGAGACTGCATATGACCGACAAGCCAACGCTCGACCAATGGGCCGCCGCCGCGGAAAAGGAAGTGAAGGGCAANGACCTCACTTGGGCGACGCCCGAGGGTATCGACGTCAAGCCGCTCTACACGGCCGAAGACGTGCAGACCGATCCCGGCCTGCCTGGCTTCGCGCCGTTCACACGCGGCGTTCGCGCGTCGATGTATGCCGGACGCCCTTGGACGATCCGTCAATATGCAGGCTTTTCGACCGCCGAGGAATCGAACGCCTTTTATCGCCGCAACCTGGCGGCGGGCCAAAAGGGCCTGTCGGTCGCCTTCGACCTCGCGACGCACCGCGGTTATGACAGCGACCATCCGCGCGTCGTCGGCGACGTCGGTAAAGCGGGGGTCGCGATCGACAGCGTCGANGATATGAAGATCCTGTTCGACGGCATCCCGCTCGATCAGATGTCGGTGTCGATGACGATGAATGGCGCGGTGATCCCCATCCTCGCCTTCTTCATCGTCGCGGGCGAGGAGCAGGGGGTCGAGCGCAAGCTGCTCGACGGGACGATCCAGAACGACATCCTCAAGGAGTTCATGGTCCGCAACACCTATATCTACCCGCCCGAACCGAGCATGCGGATCATCTCGGACATCTTCGGCTATACGTCGCGCGAGATGCCCAAGTTCAACAGCATCTCCATCTCCGGCTATCATATGCAGGAAGCCGGGGCGACGCAGGTGCAGGAACTGGCGTTCGCCATCGCCGACGGCGCCGAATATGTGCGCTATGGCGTCGCATCGGGGCTCGACATCGACAAGTTCGCCGGGCGCCTGTCCTTCTTCTTCGCGATCGGCATGAATTTCTTCATGGAGATCGCTAAACTTCGCGCCGCGCGGGTGTTGTGGCACCGCGTGATGACCAATCTTGGTGCCAAGGACGAGCGGTCGAAGATGCTGCGCACCCACTGCCAGACGTCGGGCGTCTCGCTCACCGAGCAGGACCCATANAACAACGTCATGCGCACGACGATCGAGGCGATGGCGGCGATGCTCGGCGGCACGCAGAGCCTCCACACCAACGCGCTCGACGAGGCCATCGCGCTGCCGACCGACTTTTCGGCCCGCATCGCGCGCAACACCCAGATCGTCATCCAGGAAGAGACCGGGATGACCAAGGTCGTCGATCCGCTCGGCGGCTCCTATTATGTCGAGGCTTTGACGCAGGAACTGGTCGACAAGGCGTGGGAGATTATCGAACGCGTCGAGAAGGAAGGCGGCATGGCCAAGGCCGTCGCGGCGGGCTGGCCCAAGGCGATGATCGAGACCGCAGCAGCAGCGCGTCAGGCGCGTGTCGACCGCGGCGACGACGTGATTGTCGGGGTGAACAAATATCGCCTGGCGAACGAGGATTTGCTCGAAACGCTGGAGGTCGACAACACGAAGGTGCGCGAGGCGCAGATCGCGCGGATCAACAAGACCAAGGCGGCTCGTGACGAAGCGGCCTGTCAGGCGGCGCTGAAGGCGCTGCGCGATGCTGCCGCGGGCGAGCAGTCGATCGAGAATAACCTGCTTGCCCACGCCGTCGATGCTGCGCGCGCGCGCGCGACGCTCGGCGAAATTTCTTCGGCGATGGAAGAAAGCTTTGACCGTTACGGCACCCAGCCGACCCCGGTGAAGGGCGTCTATGCCGCGCCCTATGAAGGCGATGCGCGCTGGCAGCAGGTGCTTGACGGTGTCGCGGCGGTCGAACGCCGTATGGGCCGAAAACCCAAGCTGCTCGTGGCCAAGATGGGTCAGGATGGGCATGATCGCGGCGCGAACGTCATCGCCTCGGCCTTTGGCGACATGGGCTTTGATGTCGTGTCCGGCCCCTTGTTCCAGACGCCTGAGGAAACGGTGGTGCTGGCGCTCGACAGCGGCGTCGATGTCGTCGGCGCATCGAGCCTTGCCGCGGGGCACAAAACGCTGATCCCCGAACTCATCAACAAGCTTCGCGAAGCCGGCCGTAACGACATCAAGGTCATTGCAGGCGGCGTCATCCCGCCGCAGGATTACGACTATCTCCGCGACGCGGGCGTCCAGGGCATCTACGGCCCCGGCAGCAATGTGGTCGAATGTGCCGCCGACGTGCTGCGCCTGCTCGGCCACAATATGCCACCGCTGGAGGATGCTGCTTGAACCATCTGCTTCGCCTGATGCTTGCAGGGGTGGCCGCCATGAGCGGAACGGCGGCGCACGCCGAACCCGCCAGCCGTCCGAGCGAATATCGCAAGAATGTCCCTGTCGAGTTGATCTATCGGCAGCAGATCGACGACGTCTATTTCACCGACTGGTATGGCCGCGTCGAAAAGAGCGACGGCCCCTGGCGCGACATCTATTTCGAGACGAGCGACAAATATGTGAACAAGGGGCTGATCCGTCTGAATTGCGACGATCCCGAAGCCGATATCGACTTCACGCTTTACGGCGTCGGCGAATATGGCAACGCCGAAACCGGACGGCAGGTGACGATCAGCTATGGCGACCGTCGGCCGTGGGCGGAAGGCAATTATCAGGACATGTTCGGCGAAACGCCGACGATCGAATTTTACGGCGCCGCTCTAGAGCGCTTCTGCAAATAACATCAAAGGGCCGAAATCCATGAACCTCTCCCAAACTGCCCCGCAAGACGATCAGGTGCGTACCGACTGGACGCGCGAGGAAATCGCCGAGCTGTTCGACCTGCCGTTCGACGAACTGATGTGGGAGGCGCAGGGCGTCCACCGCCGCCATCACGCGCGCGGCGAAGTCCAGCTTTGCACCTTGCTGTCGATCAAGACCGGCGGCTGCGTCGAGGATTGCGGTTATTGCTCGCAGTCGAAAAGCGCCGAAAGCGGATTGAAGGCGACGAAGCTGATGGATGTGCGCGCGGTCCTGCAATCGGCAGCGCAGGCGAAGGATTCGGGATCGAAGCGATTCTGCATGGGTGCCGCCTGGCGCAACCCAAAGGACCGCGACATGCCTGCGATCGTCGAGATGATAGAGGGCGTGCGCCAGATGGGCATGGAAACCTGCATGACTCTGGGGATGCTGACCAAGGAACAGGCGCAGACGCTCGCGGTCGCGGGGCTCGATTATTATAACCACAATATCGACACTTCTCCAGAGAATTACGGGAATATCATTTCGACACGGACGTTTCAGGACCGCCTCGATACGCTCGAGGAAGTCCGCAACGCCGGGATCAACGTCTGCTCGGGCGGGATTGTCGGGCTGGGCGAGAACCGGCAGGATCGTGTCGGCTTCATCCACGCGCTGGCGACGCTCGAACGCCATCCCGAAAGCGTGCCAGTGAACGCGCTGGTGCCCGTAAAGGGCACCGTGCTCGGCGACATGCTCGCCGACACCCCGCTCGCGAAGATCGACGACATCGAGTTCGTCCGCACGATCGCCGTCGCGCGCATCACCATGCCGAAATCGATGGTCCGCCTGTCAGCGGGGCGCGAGAGCATGTCGGAGGCGACGCAGGCGCTGTGCTTCATGGCGGGCGCGAACAGCATCTTCACCGGCGACAAGCTGCTNACCACCGGCAACCGCGGCGANAATGCCGACGCGGCGCTGTTCGCGAAGCTGGGGATCGTGCCGATGGTGAGCGAAGAGCCGATGCGCGCGCAAATGGAAGCGGCGGAATGATCCTTTCGGCCCTCTTGGCATTGGCGGCGGCCGCCCAGGATCCCGAGATCGATTGCGACAATGCGATGGCGCAGTTCGAACTCAACGCATGCGCGTACAAGGAATTCGAGCGCGCGGATGCTGCGATGAACGCGCAGTGGAAGGTNACGGCGGCGCGCATGAAAGCGATCGACGCCGANNTCGACCGCACGCAGGACAATCGNCCCGGTTATTTCGACACATTGCTCGCGGCGCAGCGCGCCTGGCTGACCTACCGCGACAAGCAATGCGCGAGCGAAGGCTACACGATGCGTGGCGGCTCGGCCGAACCGATGGTGATCAGCGGTTGCCAGACGCAACTCACCGATGCGCGTACCAAACAACTCAAAGATCTGATTGAGGAATATTGAGGGCCATGTTCAAGAAAATCCTGATCGCCAATCGCGGCGAAATCGCCTGCCGCGTCATCAAGACCGCGCGCCGCATGGGCNTCGCGACCGTCGCCGTCTATTCGGACGCCGACGCGCGCGCGCCCTTTGTGCAGATGGCCGACGAGGCGGTGCATATCGGGCCGTCGCCCGCATCCGAATCCTATCTGATCGCCGACAAGATCATCGCGGCGTGCAAGGCGACGGGCGCCGAGGCGGTGCATCCGGGCTATGGCTTCCTGTCCGAACGCACCAGCTTNGCNGAGGCACTGGCCAAAGAAAATATCGCCTTCATCGGCCCGCCGGTAAACGCGATCGCGGCGATGGGCGACAAGATCGAGTCGAAGAAGCTCGCGAAGGAAGCGGGCGTCAACGTCGTCCCGGGCTTCGTCGGTGAGATCGACGATACCGAACATGCCGTGCGCATCTCGAACGAGATCGGCTATCCGGTGATGATGAAGGCATCGGCGGGCGGCGGCGGCAAGGGCATGCGCCTCGCCTATGACGAAAAGGATGTTCGCGAGGGATTTGAAGCGACGAAGCGCGAGGGGCTCAACAGCTTCGGCGACGACCGCGTCTTCATCGAGAAGTTCATCCTGAACCCGCGCCACATCGAAATCCAGATCCTGGGCGACCAGCACGGCAATGTGCTCTACCTCAACGAGCGCGAGTGCAGCATCCAGCGCCGCCACCAGAAGGTGGTCGAGGAAGCGCCGTCACCGTTCGTCACCGAAAAGATGCGCAAGGCGATGGGCGAGCAGTGCGTCGCGCTGTCGAAAGCCGTCGGCTATTACAGCGCGGGCACCGTCGAACTGATCGTCTCGGGCGCCGATCCGACGGGCGAGAGTTTCTACTTCCTTGAAATGAACACGCGGCTTCAGGTCGAACATCCGGTGACCGAGGCGATCACCGGCATCGANCTGGTCGAGCAGATGATCCGCGTCGCGGCGGGCGAGAAGCTCGNGATCACGCAGGACGATGTGAAGATCGACGGCTGGGCGATCGAGAACCGGGTCTATGCAGAGGATCCTTATCGCGGCTTCCTGCCCTCGACCGGNCGGCTTGTCCGTTACCGAACGCCCGTTCCCGCCTGGGAAGGCGANGAGCGCGGCGTCGATGGCGTGCGCGTCGATGCGGGGGTAGAGGAAGGCGGCGAAGTGTCGATCTTTTACGATCCGATGATCGCCAAGCTGGTGACCTGGGGCAAGACGCGGGACGAAGCCGCCGACCTGCAGATCGCGGCGCTCGACCGCTTCGAGCTCGAAGGGCTCGGGCACAATATCGATTTCGTCTCCGCCATCATGCAGCACCCGCGTTTCCGCTCGGGCGAACTGACGACGGGTTTCATCGCCGAGGAATATCCCGAGGGATTCCACGGCGCACCGACGAATGGCGATGTGACACGTGCGCTCGCGGCTATCGCGGGCTTTATGGCTAGCGCCGAGGCCGACCGCGCGCGCCGAACCGACGGCCAGCTCGGCGACCGGCTCGAACCGCCTTCAAAATGGCAAGTGTCGATCGACGGCGCGCCGCACAAGGTCAAGATCGGCGACAAGCATATCAAGGTCGAAGGCGACCGGATCGACATCGCGCTGGAGTATACGCCGGGCGACCGGCTCGTCGTTGCCGATATCGACGATAGCGAACTGGCGGTAAAGGTCGCGAAGACGCGTACCGGCTGGAAGATGACAACGCGCGGACACATCCACGATGTCCGCGTGCTGCCCTGGCACGTCGCACCGCTGGCGACGCATATGATCGAGAAGATTCCGCCCGATCTTTCGAAATTCCTCATCTGCCCGATGCCGGGACTGCTCGTCACGCTGCACGTGGGCGAAGGCGACAAGGTGGAAGCCGGCCAGCCGCTCGCGACTGTCGAGGCGATGAAGATGGAGAATATCCTCCGCGCCGAAAAATCGGGTGTCGTGAAAACCGTGAACGCCGCGCAAGGCGACAGCTTGGCGGTCGATGCGGTTATCCTCGAAATGGAGTGATATTCGAAATCCGTTCGTGCTGAGCTTGTCGAAGCACCCGCCTTCCTTTTACGGCGTTGGCGAGAAGGGCAGCCCTTCGACAAGCCCAAGGCGAACGGAGTTTGGAATATGCACGTCAACCACGATCAAGATGCAGCAGCGGCAGAGACGATCAGCTTCGACGATTTTCTCCGCGTAGACATTCGCATCGGCACGATCGTNGAGGCNGAACCCTTTCCCGAGGCGCGCAAACCCGCATTCAAGCTGAAGATCGNCTTCGGTCCCGCGATCGGGGAGAAGAAAAGTAGCGCGCAGATCGTCGACCGCTATGCGCTGGAAGAANTGCCTGGGCGGCAGGTGGCTGCCGTCGTCAACTTCCCGCCGCGTCAGATCGGCAAGTTCATGTCCGAAGTATTGACGCTTGGTTTCGCCGACGAAGAAGGCGCGGTCATCCTATTTGCACCCGATCGCAAGGTTCCCAACGGCTCGCGCCTCTTCTGAGCCCCACGTCATTGCGAGCGTAGCGAAGCAATCCAGAGTAGCGTAAACCGCTCTGGATTGCTTCGCTACGCTCGCAATGACGGCGGACGGGGAAGCTGGGGGAGAGAGGGCATGACATTACCCGTAACCGCGTTCGTTGCAGCCATTTGCGCCTTGCTGCTGCTCATCACAGCGATTGACACCGTACGCCAGCGGTTGCGCGTAAAGGCCGCGTTCGGCGACCATGGCGATGCCAAGCTGATCAGCGCCAGCCGCGCACACGGCAATCTCGCCGAATATGCGCCGATCACGATCATCCTGCTCGGGCTGCTCGAAACCGCGCGCGCCAATCATATGGGGCTGATGATCGTCGGTGCGATCTTCCTCATCGGCCGCGTCGCGCACGTCATCGGGCTCTACACGCCGTCGGAACCGGGGAAAGCGCCGCTGGGGCGCCAGGTCGGTGTGCTCGCGACCTTCGGGGCGTTGCTGGTGCTCGCCGGTTGGACGCTGTGGATCCTACTCACCAGAAATCTTTGAACCTTCGTTACGCCGGACTTGATCCGGCATCCATTTCTGCCGCGGNGCCATGGACCACGGATCAAGTCCGGGGTGACGAAGAAGGTTAGTCGACGAGTGCCACCGCGCGGATCCAACCCGCGCTCGCCCGCTCGATCTTCACCGGGAAGCAACTAAAGGTAAACCCGGTCGCCGGAATGGCCGCCAGATTGGTCAGCTTCTCGATCTGATAATAGGGCCGGATGCGCCCCGCCTTATGACCTTCCCAGATGATCGACGGATCGCGTGTTTCGGCCCAGCGCTTCGCGGTGTGGCTGAACGGCGCGTCCCAGCTCCACGCGTCGGTCCCGACGACCTGCACGCCGCGCGCCGTCAGATAAAGCGTCGCCTCTGCGCCCATGCCGCAACCCTGATCGGTGAAATTGTCAGTGCCGTAGATCGCACCCGACTGGACGAGCACGATGTCGAGCGGCTGGAGATCGTGCCCNATGCGTGCGAGTTCGGCCTCGACCTCGGCGCCGCTCACGACATGGCCGTGCGGGCGGTCCGAAAAGTCGAGCTTCACCCCCGGACGGAAGAACAGGTCCAGCGGTGCCTCGTCGATCGATGGGGCAGGGGAAACGCCGCTGTCGGTCGTCGAGTGATAATGCCAGGGCGCATCCATATGCGTACCATTGTGCGTGCTGAGCGNCAGCATCTCGACCGCCCAGCCTTCGCCGTCGGGCAGATCCTCCCGCGTCAGGCCGGGGAAGAACATCGCGATCTGCTCCCACGTATTCTCGTGGGTCATATAGGTGATGTTCGGACGCATCACCGGCGGGTCGGATACGACGTCGTTGGTGATCGGGATCGAAAGGTCGATGAACTGCATNNAGGCATCCTGCCACCGGATTGACGCTACGCCAAGAAGGCTTGCGCGGCGGCGCTTGCCCGGTAGAGATGCAGCAAAGCTTTGCGATTTTCAACGACACGCCGATACGAAAGAAATATTGGGGCGCCTTGAATGAAGTCGGATTGCGTGCGTCTTCTTTACTGACGCCCGCGACCTTGGGCGATCTTTCATGCCCGACCGGGATTGAATAAGCCCCAAGCAAAAGGGGCAAGGGAGAGTGTATGACNGAAAGTGCCGTCGCCGGACCCGGCGCCGTTTATGAACCGACCGCGAAAGATATTCGAATGGTCATCGCCGCGTCGTCGGCGGGTACCGTGTTCGAATGGTATGATTTCTTCATCTACGGCACGCTCGCGGCGATCATTGGCAAGGCCTTTTTCCCCAGCGACAATGCGACGCTCGAAATCCTGCTCGTCTGGGCGGGCTTTGCGGTCGGTTTCGGCTTCCGCCCGCTCGGCGCCGTTCTCTTTGGCTTTCTCGGCGACCGGCTCGGNCGCAAATATACCTTTCTCGTTACCGTCACCCTGATGGGCATTGCGACCGCGGGGGTCGGCATGATCCCCTCGGCTGCAACCATCGGCATCGCGGCGCCGATCATCATCATCCTGCTCCGTGTGCTGCAGGGGCTCGCGCTCGGCGGCGAGTATGGCGGCGCCGCCGTCTATGTCGCCGAACATTCGCCGCCGGGTAAACGTGGTTTCTATACCAGCTTCATCCAGGCAAGCGTGGTTGGCGGCTTTGTGCTGAGCCTGATCGTCGTNCTCGGCTGCAAGGCGTTGATGCCCGATGCGGTCTGGGAAAGNTGGGGGTGGCGCGTGCCGTTCCTGCTGTCGCTGATCCTGCTCGCCATCTCTTTGTGGATGCGCCTCAAACTGTCGGAAAGTCCGGTATTTCAGGCGATGAAGGCCGAGGGCGAGATTGCGAAGAACCCGGTGAAGGAGAGCTTCACCTACCCAGGCAATCTGAGGCGCATCTTCATCGCGCTGTTCGGCATCGCCGCGGGTCTGACCGTGATCTGGTATACTGCGATGTTTTCAGGCCTCGCCTTCCTCAAAGGGCCGATGAAGGTTGAGGATACGGCGGCCGAAATCATCGTCGGCGTGGCAGCCGCGCTTGGCATGGGCTTCTTCATCTGGGCGGGCCGCATCTCCGATCGGGTCGGGCGGAAAAAGCCGATCGTTTGGGGATATGCCGCAACGCTCGTGCTTCTCTTCCCGCTCTTCTGGCTGATGGGTAGCGTCGGCAATCCCGCGCTGACGGGGGCNGCCGAAAAGGCGCCGGTGGTTGTCACCGGGTCGCAGTGCAGCTTCGATCCCTTTGCGCAGAAACAGNAAACCGCCTGCGGAAAGACGCTCGGCGAACTTACCAAGCTGGGCGTGCCGTACAAGGTCGTCGATCGCGGCAGCCGTTTCGACAGCGTGCGCGTGACGATAGGTGGCCGCGAAGTCGCCGGCGAAGATCCCGCGGTCCTGAAACCTGCGCTCGAGGCGATGGGCTATAATTTCGAAAAGCAGATTCCGGACATACTCGGCATCGCGGTAATCATCATCGCACTGCTCGGCCTCAGCGCGCTCTCGGGCTTCACCTATGGCCCGGTCGCGGCGCTGTTGTCTGAGATGTTCCCGCCGCACGTGCGCTACTCGTCGCTGTCGATTCCCTATCATCTTGGAACCGGATATTTCGGTGGCTTCCTGCCCCTGATCGCGAGTTTCATCATCGCNAAGACGGGGAATGCCTATGCCGGGCTGTGGTATACGTGGGGCGTGGTGCTCGTCGCCTTCCTCGTGACGGCCTTCATGCTCAAGGATCCGGTCGAGGGGCAGTGGGACAAGCCGGNCCGNGGNACTGCGCCGACGGCCTGAACCCCCATTGGCGCGGCGATTGAACCGGTATAGGGGCAGCGGGATGATAGAAGTCCCGTCGCCGCTCCGTCTTCGTCTCGACAG
>Ga0055536_1001309_pt1 | contig 15292 bp, 8 predicted proteins | sample AraplaCvi_mLB_r2_FD_55037 | JGI IMG/M metagenome (GOLD analysis project Ga0055536, IMG submission 55037) | Arabidopsis root microbial communities from North Carolina, USA - plate scrape MF_Cvi_mLB_r2 | ecosystem: Host-associated > Plants > Roots > Endosphere | place: USA: North Carolina...
AGGCCANTCGGCAGGCTGCGGCGATCATCCCCACACGCAAGAACGCCAGGCCTTGGGCGGATGGCAAAGCTGGGGCGCAGGCAAGAAACGAGATCCTGAGGGCGACGCGCAAGCTGGGCCGTTCAATCTGGAAGAAGTGGAGCGGCTATCACCGCCGCAGCTTGGTGGAGACCAAGATGGGGTGCTTCAAGAGACTGGGCGAGCGCGTGATGGCACGGGACTTCCAGAGGCAGGTGACCGAACTACAGGTACGGGCATCGATCCTCAACAGGTTCACCCGTCTGGGAACGCCTGAGACTGTGCGCGTGGCATAGCTGCGTCTGGGGTAAGGGGAGGCTCGCCCTGAGTGCGGGTTATGCAACAGCGCCCGCTCGAACTACCATGGCTTCCACCAGCGTCGCGATGCCTGCTTGTGTGCAAGCGATCGCAGATCCAGCATGTCATGGTCAAAGTAGGGCGCGCCGGCGCGCCGCCTCAATTCCGCTTCCAACTGGTGAGCGACTCCGCGCGCAGGCAGGTCTCCTTGCAACGCACGTCGGCGCCATTCAGCGGCTCGTATTCCCAGTTCTTCATCGGGCAATGCTTCCGGCTCCATATTTGAATTGTGCCGGAGGGGATTGTTTGAAAGGGACCGAACTGTCAATTTCGAACTGATGTCGAGAAGTCCATTTGATGGCGCAGTTGAGCACATTCGACGGGTTCCGCGATGTGTGGGTGGGACCGCCGTGGGAGTGGGAGCAATGTCGGCAATTAAACCAATCGCCCCAGGATTCACGATGGTTTCCTCAGGCCGTACGCGAACCACCTCTGAATGGCATCTGTCCATCATCATGCAACATGCGTTGTTGCATGATCACAAAGATCTCAACGGTCGCGTGAAAATCGGTCACGAGCGTCCAGGATCGAAACAGGTTTGGGCGGACTTGACCGCGCGCAATCGCGGGCTACTCCCAGTGCGTGAAGCACGTGCGAACCGAACTGCGACGACTCCAACTGAAGAAGGCCCCGTGCCCACACGGGATGGGGGAAAAGAATCCGTGGCAATCCATAACTGCAACTGTATGTAGGTTATTCCGCCACAATTCCATTTTGGCAATTTCCATTTCTTTCGAAGAGCGGCATATTCTAGGTCTTTGGTTGGATTTTGAAGTCCAAAAAGTTAACAAAATCCTCCTTGATTGATGGTTTGGCCGAAACATGAACAAAGGATTTCTTGATTTTCTTCCGAAGGAATGGGGGAAAAGATACGAGTCAAGCGATGCCGTGGCTTCTTGGTTCAGCTTGGAGCCAAATTCTCATGGCTTTGTTGCGAACATGAACTACTTTATTGTTTTTTATGGGCATCAGCCTGGTAGAAAAAAGTCGTTGAACTCGGACAGAAGAATTGTCGGTTTCAATCCGGTTGGGGGATTAGAGATCATCCCACAAAACTCTGATTTTTTCTCCATTTGGACAGCGCACAAAGACAGTATGGTCCTTGGCCTTACAAGCAAGAAGATGGCATCTTTGGCTGGACTGGAACACGGAAATGAGAGCTTCGAGCTTCTGCAGCCCGGGTTTGGCATCGCAGACCAGAGGGCCTACCTGCTCTCTCAGCAAATGCGAAATGAGATTTTCAGCGAAAATATGGGCTACGGAGAGTCTCTGGATGCGTTATTGACAATATTTGGCATTCATATTCTTAGAAATTACTCCAATCTTGGTCGGAAGGAGAAAAAGATCGCGAGGGGTGGCATTTCTCCGATCGGCTGGAGGCGGGTGGATGAATATATCTCAGCGCATCTTTCCGAAAATATTTCTCTTGAAAAAATGGCTGAGGTAGCACTCTTGTCTCCGAGTCATTTTTCAAGAGCATTCAAGGAGACAGTGGGCCAGTCGCCGCATCAATACATCATGAGAAGACGGCTCTCCATCTCAAAAGAACTCCTTTTGAAGACAGACTCTTCATTTGCCGAAATAGCAAAAATTTCTGGATTTGCGAGCCATAGCCATATGACCGCAACAATGAGGAAAGTCTGGGGCGTGACCCCCATGCAGGCAAGAAGAGAACTCAGGAACTGAGGTTTTGCGGCTGCACCCCACCATCGCGCCATGGCCTCTCCGTCGTCCGAGGCCCTCCGCGGGCCGGCCGTTTTTTGTGCGGCCATTGGCGAGACGACACCACGAGCGCAGTGCGAATGTTTCTCCCGACGTCAGGTCGACGATCTTTCGTCACTGATCATTGCGATCAAGGCGCGCAGACCAGTCGAGACGTGGCGATGACCCGGGTAGTAGAGACACAGTCCCGGAAACGGTGGACACCAATCGTCCAGAACCCGCTCGAGGCTGCCATCGTGTAACGCCTGGACGACGAGGTGATCGGGCACAAAGGCAATGCCGATACCGTCGATTGCCGCATCGACCATCAATGGCTGATCGGTCAGGGTGAGGGGGCCGGCGACATTGATCGTCTCGATGATCCCGTGGCGCTCGAATTCCCAGTGATAGATCGCGCCGCTTTCAAAGCGGAAGCGAATGCAGTCGTGGCGATTCAGATCCTGTGGCGTAGCGGGACGGCCACGCGTCACGAGATATTCCGGCGAGGCGACCGCCGCGAAACGCACGCTCTCCATGAGAGGGACAGCCACCATGTCCTGCGGCACGGCTTCGGCCAGCCGGATGCCCGCATCGAACCCGTCCGCGACGATGTCGCTCAGTCGGCCGTCGCTGACGATGTCCAGGTGAATTTGAGGGTAAGCGCGCAGAAACCGTGCCAGCACGGGGCGCAGGATCATGCGAATCGCCCCTTCGCTCGCATTGATCCGTACCGTCCCACTGGGAACATGACGCAGATCGTCGACTTCGCGCATGGCTTCTTCGATGGCAGACACGGCCGGTCGAAGCTTCGCTGCCAACTGCTCTCCGGCATCGGTCAAGGAGACACTGCGGGTCGTGCGATTGAACAGCCGCATACCTAGGCGCTGTTCAAGAGTCTTCACCGAATGGCTGACGGCCGACGGGGTGACGTCGAGTTCGGTAGCGGCCCCACGAAAGCTGCGGCGGGTCGCGACCATCAGGAACACGGTGAAAGCGAACAGGTCGCCACCCTTCAATTGATGAATATCACTCATCTAGGTGTAAAGCATTGACGATATTGTTTTGATATTAAAGCCTCCATAGACTGGCCAGCACAACAACCTCAAGGAGTACCCAATGCCACAGAAGATCCTGATCACAGGCGCCAGCTCCGGCTTCGGCCGAGGCGCGGCCATCGAACTCGCGCGTCTTGGCCATGCAGTCGTGGCCACCGCCGAGACTTGGCCTCAGGTTCGCACCCTGCGCGCCGACGCTGCCGAGGCAGGCGTCACCCTCGAGGTGATCAAGCTGAACCTGCTCGACGACATCGACATCGCCCACGCGGGCTCCTTCGACCCTGACGTGCTCGTGCTCAATGCGGGTGTCATGGAGGGCGGATCCGTCGTCGATATCCCGATGCAGCGCGTGCGGGAGTCATTCGACATCAACGTGTTCGGACACTTGCAACTGGTCCAGGCCATTGTGCCGAAGATGGTGGCGCGCAAGTCCGGGAAGATCGTGTGGACCTCATCGATGGGGGGCATCCTGGTGGTTCCGTTCCTTGGCGCGTACTGTGCGACCAAACATGCCATCGAGGCCATCGCGGGCTCGATGAAGGTCGAGCTCGCCCCCTATGGCGTCAAGGTTGCCACCGTCAATCCGGGCGTCTTCGGCACCGGCTTCAACGACACCGGCGCCGAAAGCTATGTCCAGTGGTACAACGCTGACACTGCGGTCGTGCCGATGCCCGACTTCGGTGACAGCCTGGCAGGCCAGGCCGACCCGCAGGAGATGATCGACGCGATGGTCGAAATCATCCCCGCGGACAAGCACCTGTACCGCACCATGCGCCCGCTCTCGACGATCGATGCCGCGAAGCAATGGCAAGAGACGGAGTGGACCCAGAATGCCTGACTTGACGCTCGATAGCGCGCATCGGATCGTGGCTCGGGGCCATGCCGCTGCGAAAGACGCAGGCTTGAACGCGGTCTTCGCGATCCTCGATGCCGGCGCGCACCTGGTTTCGTTCTCGCGCATGGACGGTGCGTGGCTGGCATCGAACGAACTGGCTATCGCCAAGGCCCGCACGTCCGTGATGTTCCAGGCGCCGAGCGAGGCATTGAACGCTCCGTTGCAGGTTGGCTTGCCGGTCCCGCACTTCGATCACATCCATGCGGGCGGGTTGTTGCTGATGGGCGGCGGACTTCCGCTGTTCGACGGTAACGGTGTGCTGATTGGTGCGCTCGGGGTGTCTGGTGGAACTCCCGAACAGGACGCCGCACTCGCGCGCGCTGCTGTCGCCTGAGAAGGTCGCGCGCTTGCTGCAGCCGAGGTCGGTGTCCGAAGGGGCGGTCGTGACGGACCTTTGCCGAACTCGAATGCAGGGTTCGGCCGACCCCTCCCGTTTGCGCTATTGCATATCCATCTGAGAGTTCACCAGATTTGCCGGTGCTCTTTTCGTGACCTTGTACGCGGGCTGATCTGTGGCGCTCCCGCGCCTGGGCCCCTCGACTCCCAGACACTTGAGACTGGGTGTGTTTGGATACCCGACCGTCGCGGTACACGCAATGCTACTGGGAATTCAGTCATGAATCCCCACGTGCGCTGAATCGTTTCCGATGCCGCCACAGGCATGCGCAGGGCCGCCCAGAAAAAGGCCACTGGCATTGGCAGGGGGGTCGAACAAGGAGCGCTGCATTGCCTAGCGCCGCGGCGCTTACTCCCACGCCGATCGGCGCTGCGTTGGCTGCAAATGCTCCCAACGCCGTCGTCGCATGTCCGGATGGTTGGATTGCCGGAGCACCCCACGTCTCTTGTTGCCTGCTCCTGACTGTGTTGATGACTCCCATGGAATTTCACTGATCGACATGGCTACATTGGAGTGCGACGGGTGCTTCCCGCACCGTTGGCGATCGACTCAACCTCGCTCCCCACTGAGCGCTCCCCGGCAGTAGCTGTTCAAACCTCAAGACGCAATTGAACGGGTACCTACGGAGGGCTGCCTCCAACCAGCGGGCAGCGCTATTTTCGCGCCGCGGCGCGAATCATGTCCGCACCTTTTTCCCCGATCATGATCGTCGGGGCATTGGTATTGGACGAAGTGATCCGTGGCATCACGGAGGCATCGACCACTCTGAGACCGTCGATCCCCCTGACACGCAATTCGTGGTCGACCACTGCCATGCGATCGGTGCCCATCGCACAGGTACCGACCGGGTGATAGACCGACTGAGCCGCATCGCGAATGAAGCTTTCCCAGTCGGAGTCCGATTGCACCGAGTTCCCCGGCGCATGCTCTGCCTTGATGAAGCGCGACAGCGGTTCGGTTTCGAAGGTCTTGCGAATCCATCGCAGCCCCTCCCGCATGACATGGAGGTCTTCGTCGTTGCTCAGGTAGTTTGCCTGGATCAAGGGATAGTCACGCGGATTCGCGCTTGCGAGACGGACCTGGCCACGTGCCTTGGGCTGCAGCAGGCTGCACGAAGCGTTGATCCCTGGAAATTTGTCCAGTGCGATGGTTCCCTTCTTGCTGATGTTCAGACTCATGGGCCTGAAGCTGGCCTCGACGTTCGGTCTCGTGGCCTGTGGCGTGACCCGTGGGAAAGCCGTGGCCTGGACGACACCGATGTTCAGGTAGCCCGAGCGATTGATGAAATAGCGCATCGCATGGAGATAGAGGTTCGGTCCGGACAACTGGTGGTTCAGCGAGATCTCCTTCTCGCACTTGGCCACGTAGTAGACATACAGGTGATCCTGCAGGTTCTGGCCGACACCCGGAAGATCGAGCACGACATCGATGCCCCGTTCCTGCGGGTGGTCCGCCGGGCCGACGCCCGACAGCATGAGCAACTGGGGAGAATTGATGACCCCGCCGGCGAGCACAACCTCCAATCGCGCCTTGGCGATTTTTTGCACGCCTTTCTGCGTGTAGCGGATGCCCGTGGCTCGCCGACCCTCAAAGACAATCTTCTCTGCCAGCGCGTCCACTTCGACCCGCAGGTTGGAGCGCCCCCGCACCGGATGCAGGAACGCCACCGACGTGGAGCTTCGCCTGCCGTCCTTGACCGTCACTTGGGCACGGCCGACGCCCTCCTGGATAACCTTCAATGGTCGGCCACGCGTCGGCGAACGGGTCCGCGCGAGTTCTCCACCAATGCTTCGCGTTCGGCTGCTTGCGATGCGTCGGACGTACTTCGCCTTTGGTCCAGGCGGACGACAGGCTTCGAAGGAACGCTGAGACATCGGCTGCACTTCTCGACTTCACTTCCGTAGGCATGCCGTGGGCCGCGATCTCGCTCAACGTCTGCTGTGCGCTGCGGATTTCCTGCAGCAACCGCACCGGGTCGAGTCGTTTGAATTGCGTCGTCAGCTTGTCCTTGATCGCCGAGTCGACGCCGCTGTGGGCAACCAGCCGTTCGCATGGAGTCGCCGGCGCGAAGTAGACCTTGTGTACCCGAGCGCCGTCGCGCGTCTTGGATTCGAGCTTGAATGAGGGTTGGAAGAAGTTGATGTACAACCGCGACGACTCGTACAGCTGCGCCAAGGCCTTGGTAGCTTCGCGACCGCTCAGGCGGCCATAGCCGACCAGCCGTCGAACGATGGCACCGTTCTTCTGCTCGACCCAGGCCTGATCGTTCTTCTTGTAGGGACGGGACCTCGTCTGCTCAAGGCCACACCCCTTGCAATAGTCGAACACGGCCTGGCTCATGAAGGTACTGTCATTGTCCGAGTCGATGCCCAGCATCGCGAACGGCCGATCGGCAGCCACCTTCTCGAAGGCTTCGATCACCAACGTCTGATCGCGCACCCTCATTGCCACGCATTCCGTCCAACCGCTGGCAATGTCGGTCAGCGCCAGGGTGTGAACGTAGTCACCGTCCGTCTTCGGGCCGCCGCAGTGTTCGCCCATGTCGATCTCGAGGAAGCCAGGTGCGGGATCCCGCCAGTCGGCGAACGTGCGCACCGGAATGCTGCGTCTGATGGCCGCGCCGACGCCGGTGCGGCGCCTGCGCTTCCCGTCGATATGCAAACGAGCATCGACCAGCACGCGATCGATGGTCGCTGCGCTGATCTGCAAGACCTTGGTCTTGACGACCGGGTCCAGCTCGAGGTGGCCACGGCGTTCCATCGCATCGACCAACATCGGGATCAACGCCTTCAGCCGCTTGCCGCAGACTCGATCGGCGGCCTCCCAAAGCACCGTCAGCGCTTGCCGCACCGCCTCGTTATACAGACGATTGCGTGCCCGCATTTCCTTCGTGCTGGCCTCTTCTCGCAACACCCGGATGGCGTGTTTGCGGTGGTAGCCGGTCAAGGCCACGAACTCATCCAGGATCTTCGCCTTCTCTCCCGGCGGCGCGCTGCTGTAGCGCGCTCGCACTGCCTCAACCAACTCCTTGCGTGTTGCCATGCTGATTCGCCTCGTCACGTAGTGCTGCTCCCGTCGGCCCATCCGACGGGTAGCAAGTTACGTGAGGCAACAGGTCAGCTCGGGTAACAAACCCGACGAGTCAATGCGCCGCTCAAGATAATTGTCGTCCGCCAGCATGGGGTGTCTGTGCACGCGCATGACGAGGGTGCCTTGATTGGCGAACTACGGGCCGCTGCCAGCGATGCAACGGCAAGGGTTACGACTACGCGCGATGCCGTGCCCATCTCAAACGCCGCGGGATCAAGGATCGCATCGCCCGCAGAGGCATCGAACGCAATGATCGGCTCGGGCGCCACCGCTGGGTGGTCGAGCGCACTCACTCCTGGCTGGCGGCCTTCGGCAAGCTGCGCACCCGCTTCGAGCGTCGCACCGACGTTCATGTCGCCCTGCTTTGCCTGGCGTGTTGCGTCATCTGTGTTCGGACTCTTGCCATGTTTTGTTAGCCGCTCTAAAGCACCTGGTCGGTCACCGAGGCCTGCAGCCGCCTGAACCCCCGATGGTGATGTCGACTGCTTTTTTGAGGGGCAAGTCCGGCGGTGCACCCTCAATTCGAGTCACGCAAGAGCGTCTCGAGAAATACACGCATGCAAATTCATATATCTCGCACAGCCTTGGCATCGAATCCTGCGGCCTGCAGCAGATGAACCAATGAATTTATACGTTCGTGGGAAAAATTGCCGTGCCCTTTAAAATTAATCGGGCGCAAGGAGTCATATTGGATATTCCCGGGTGCGCGACGTGATGCGTTAAATTCTGAAATATTTCCTATTGCAATTTTGCTTGTCCCCATTGTCTCCGTGACTACCTTTGCGGACTCTAATTCGTCCTGAATGGTGGCCACCATTGTATTTCGTCCCAGCATGGGGATCGACTGCCGAGCAGCGTCAGCAAGATCTGCCGCCTTAACGGCAAGTATCAGCAAATCTACTGGTTCACTTGTTCCAATCTTCAGTACCGGGAAAAAGATTTTTCTCTTTCTCTTGCTTCCATTCAAGATGAGTCCTTTTTCGTTGATCGCGGAGGCATGTAATTCATCATGCTCTACGGCAAAGACATCATTTCCAGACAAACTCAGAAGCCCGGCAAAAACCCCTCCTGCCGCACCACATCCAACGACCGCGATTTTTATTTTCATCAAATGCTCCCTTGATAAATAAATTTGGAATGGCCGAGGCCATGCTTCATGGTCTTCAGCCTGGCATGACAGTCCTTCCAGCACTCCAGATTCGTAGCCCTGTGCACTTGGTGTCAAGACTTGCCAGGGCGCTGCCGTCAGTTTCACTCAAGAGCTTGATCCACACATCGAGCAGCACACCGGGATGTCTCGATCGCTTGAGTCGGAATTTAAAAAAATGAGTATTTTTCGAAAAATCATGCAGAGCAACTGTGGGTACTGAGTCAAAGAGTGTTTTTGTGTGGATTTGTGAATTTCTTCACGATCGAGTCGTTTGGCTGTGGATTAATTCCTGTTTTTCACCGCTCGCGAGCAAATGACTTCAGATCGACCTAGATGCGATGCGCATATCGCGCTTCGACCACTGGTCGGAATTTTCATACGGCTACGACCTGATCGAGGTTGATGAAGGCAAAAAATAACCTCCGATGGAAAGGAGTGTGACAACGATTTCACGAATCGATACGAAAAAAGACTTGGAATCTGACGAATTCTGAGGGCCACCTTTTGAGCTGCGCCCGTGTTCGACATCATCCGCCCCATCGGTGCCATCCGGCGCTCTGATTACTCCACATCTACGGTTATCTCCGCCCGCCATCGGAGGAGAAGCCGTTCACTCCGAGGAACTGGGAAATGAACAAGTCTTATCGATCCATCTGGAATGAGTCACTCGGCGCTTGGGTTGCTGCGTCTGAGATTTCTTCCGCCCGCGGAAAAAGCTCCAGAAGCAAGAAAACGCTTGCTGCCGTCTCCTTGGCCCTGGCTGGTATTTCGGGTGGCGCACTGGCGGAGTTTTCGCAGGGACTAGAGGGACAGTTCTGCAGCCGCCCTGTCCGGGGCTCCGGCACATGGACCTGCAATGTGCCCAACGCTACCGGCGGCTTTGCCACGGTGAGCGGTGTTCCCGACCTGGGGCCGAACCCCGATTTCACCGCCCTGACGGCCTGGGTGTCGACCAACCTGGGTGCGAACGCTATTGCTCTCGGCTCCCAGGGGACGAAGGCCAGCGGCGCCAATGCCGTCGCCATTGGTACCGACGCCGTTGCGACGGGCGACGGATCGACCGCGATCGGCTATGGCAGCAGCGCAAAGTATTCGAATGACGTTGCGGTCGGTCGCGCCAATGTGGCGGTCGGGAATTCCATGAATACCGTCAGGCCGGCCGTTGCGATGGGTTTCAACAACAAGGCGCTCCGGGCAGATGCCGTGGCGCTCGGCTCGGGGAACAACGCCTGGGGAGAGAGCGGTGTGGCGGTCGGCCACAGCAACGCGGCGGGCAATGGCGGCTCGGCCTTCGGGTATGGGAATGAAGCGACGGGTGACTTGACGCTTGCCATGGGCGTGTTTTCCCGTGCGACGAACCTCTATTCCATGGCGGCCGGGGCGCAGAGCTTTGCGGAGGGCGTCTATGCGACCGCGCTCGGCGGCGCCAACGTGGCTCGCGGCGACAACGCGACTGCGGTAGGTACGGGCAATGCCGCCGACGGCGAGTCAAGCACCGCCGTGGGCAAATGGAACACTGCCAATTCAAGCAGCGTGGACTCCACCGCCATCGGCTCCGGCAACACGCTGGGCTTGTGGAACGGCGGCGGCACGCTGCCCGAAGGCGGTGAACGCTCCACTGCCGTCGGCTATGGAAACACCGTGAAGGCCAATGAGGCCGTCGCCCTCGGCGCGAACAACACCATCGACCAAGGTGCGGACCGGGCGGCGGTACTGGGGTCGAGCGCAACGGCCAAGGTGGCCGACGGCGTGGCACTGGGCTCGAGCGCGGTGGCCGACACCAAGTCCTTCACCGACGATGCGACCCGCGCGGGTTACGTGCCCGCTGGCGCAACTGCGGCTCAGAAGACAGCCATCAATGCGACCAACAGCACGTTGGCGGCGGTGAGCGTGGGTGACTCGGCCAACGGAAAGTACCGCCAGATCACCGGTGTGGCCGCAGGCACGACGGACAGCGATGCGGTGAATGTGAGTCAACTCAAGGCAGTCGCCGACGCGGCGGCGGCGGGCGCGGTGCACTACTACAGCGTCAAATCCACCAACACCGCTGCAGGCAGCAACTACGCCAACGATGGCGCTACCGGACTCCGTGCTGTCGCAATCGGTGAGAACACGAAGGCAGACGGCGGGCAGGCCTTTGCCGCTGGTTACGGCGCCAAGGCGACAAGCACAGATAGCATTGCCATCGGCACCGGTGCCTTGACCGAGGGAGGCATCCCTAGCGCAGGGGTTGGAAACATTGCTTTGGGGGCTGGCGCCAAGGCCCAAGGGTCTCAGGGCGCCATTGCCATCGGCCTGGGCGCTGAAGCCCCCTCGCAACGGTCCATCTACATCGGCGAAGGCGCCGGCAAGGGGGCCGGTATCCCGCTGGGCAACATGGGCGTTGGCTACAACGCCGGACAGAACAGCAGCGGAAACTACAACGCGGCCGTCGGCTACGAGGCAGGCCAGAGCGTCTCGGGTTCCCAGAACACCGCCATGGGCGGCGGCGCGCAAGTGCAGGTGACGGGCAACTTCAACACGGGTCTGGGTTTCAACTCGGGCCGGGACGTCCGCGGCAGCGGCAATACGGGCGTGGGGGGCAACGCAGGGAGCGCGGTCGCCGGCGACAACAACGTGGGCCTCGGCCCCGTCGCTGGTTACACCGTCAGCGGCTCGAACAACGTGGCCAGTGGTTACTTTGCAGGCAGTTACGTGACGGGCGGCGCCAACGTCGCCAGTGGGTCGTACGCAGGCAACAACGTTTCCGGTAGCGGCAACGTCGCTAGCGGGTCGTTCGCTGGCTATGGTGCGAAGGGAGACAACAACGTCGCTATGGGCAACACGGCTGGTCAAGGCATCGGTACGGCAGCCCAGCCGGTCAACGACACCGTGGCCATCGGCACGTCGTCGCTGGCCTCCAAAGCCAACGCCATCGCCATCGGCAAGGGCGCGCAGTCCACGGGCACCAGCAGCATCAGCATCGGCACCGGCAACAAGGTCAGCGGCAACAACAGCGGCGCCATCGGCGACCCGAACATCGTCAGTGGCTCGGGCAGCTACGCGCTGGGCAATAACAACACCATCGCCTCCGACAACGCCTTCGCAGTGGGCAACAACGTGACCATTGCGGCTGGCCTGGATGGCGCGGTGGGCATTGGCAACGGCAGCACTGTGGCGGCCTCGACCGTGGCCTCGTATGCGCCCAACGGCGCGACGGTGGCGGGCACCGCCATCGGTAGCAATGTGGTGAGCGTAGGAGCCTCGGGCGCGGAACGGCGCGTTTCCAATGTCGCGGCTGGTGGTGCGGACACTGACGCGGTCAACGTGAGTCAGCTCAAGGCGTTGAATGCTGCCATGGCAGCGGGGGCGACACACTACTACAGTGTCAGTTCCACTGTGACCGGCGCTGGCAGCAACTATGACAACGATGGCGCGACGGGAGCGAACGCACTGGCCGCAGGCGTGAATGCCAGCGCCCACGGCGACTACACGATCGCGATCGGCAGTGGTGCGAAGGCGACGAATGCAGGGGGCGGGCTGGCGGTTGACCAAGGCGGCACCGCCATCGGCAGGACTGCCAGCGCCCAGGGTAATGCCACAGCGGCGTTTGGTAGCAACGCCAACGCCGATGGTGCCTACAATACGGCGATCGGCGCTGGCACCGTCGCGGGCGGCGACGCCACCACCGGTCCGTCGTATCCGGCGTCCAGTGGCAACACCGCTGTCGGCGGGGGGGCCAAGGCTGTTGGGGTCGACAGCACCGCGTTGGGGACCCAAGCGAACGCCTTGGGAAATAACGCAATGGCGCAGGGCGCAGGCGCTCAGGCCAATGGCGACTACACCACCGCAGTCGGCTCCTTGGCCTCGGCGCAGGCGAAGTTCGGAACGGCGCTGGGCCTTGGCAGCAGCGTCACCCATGAAGGTTCGGTGGCCTTGGGTTCGCAGAGCGTGGCCAATGGCAGTACGCTGGGCAATGCAGCCTACTCCCCGACCGGAAATCTGGCCGATGTCGCTGGCACCACGGCGGTGGGCGAAGTCAGTGTGGGCGGCATTCCCGCCCTGGCGGGTGGCGCGGTCGTGCACCGCCGCATCACCAACGTAGCGGCGGGCGCGGAGCCGACCGACGCCGTCAATGTGAGCCAGCTGAGAGCGGGGCAGACGCACTACTACAGCGTGAACGACAACGGCACGCCTGGCGGCAATTATGCCAATGACGGCGCCATCGGTCTGAACGCCGTCGCCGCTGGCGTGGGCGCCCGAGCTGTGGGCGAAAGCGCGCTCGCAATGGGGGCGGGCGCGCTGGCCAATGGCAACAGTTCCCTCAGCGTGGGACCGAATGCCGGCCAGGGGTCGAGCGGCGCCTATAACGCCGCGTTCGGCACCCAGGCTGGGAGGGATGTGACAGGCTCCAGTAACGTTGCCCTGGGCGGCAACGCGGGCAATGTCGTCAACGGCGACTTCAACCTCGGCGTGGGCGAAGGCGCTGGGCGGAGCGTACAAGGCTCCTACAACGCTGCGCAGGGTCACTATGCTGGAGGCGGTGTCGAGGGCAACGTGAACCTGGCCTCCGGCTTCTATGCTGGCACGAACACGAAGGGCGACAACAACGTGGCCCTGGGCAGCATGGCAGGCGTCGGTGTCGAAGCCAGTGACACGGTGAGCATCGGCAACACCGCTTTGGCTAGCAAGGACGGCGCGGTGGCACTTGGCCGCGAAGCTCAGGCCAGCGCTGTCAATAGCGTGGCGCTGGGCGCGGAGTCCCAAGCCACGCAGGATGCGGCAGCCTTGCAGAGCAAGTTGGCCTATGCACCTCTGACCGCCGGCGGCACGCCAGCGACAGTGGCCGGTGTGCCAGTGGGCGAAGTGTCGGTGGGCAGCGCGGGCAAGGAGCGGCGTATCACCAACTTGGCCGCCGGCTCGGACGACACCGATGCGGTGAACGTGAGCCAGCTCAAGGCGGTCGATGCGACTGCCAATGCAGGCTGGAACGTGGCCGCCAATGGCGAGGCCACAGGCGGCAATGTCGCACCGGGCGCCAAGGTCGACTTCAGCAACTCCGACAGCAACATCGCGATCACGCGCACCGGTACGAACCTCGACTTCAAGCTGGCTGACGATGTGAAGATCAACAACAGCGTGACCGTGGGCCAGAGCGTGCTGAACACCACGGGTCTGACGGTGAACGATGGAACGACCACCACGGCCGTTGCGGCCAGCGGCGTGACCAGCGGAACGGTCAACCTGAGTGGCGTGACGAACGACATCCAAGGGCTGAGCAACAAGACGCTGACCGATCCGAGCTTTGCGACGGTGGGCCGTGCGGCCACTGAAGAGCAGCTCAAGATCGTCAATGACACGGCCAGCGCAGGTTGGAACGTGGCAGCGAACGGCGAGGCCACGGGCGGCAATGTCGCGCCGGGCGGCAAGGTGGACTTCAGCAACTCCGACAGCAACGTCACGATCACCCGCAGCGGTACGAACCTTGACTTCAAGCTCGCTGACGACGTGAAGGTCAACAACAGCGTGACGGTGGGGCAGAGCGTGCTCAACACCACGGGCCTGACGGTCAACAACGGAACGACCACCACCGCAGTCGCGGCAGGTGGCGTGACCAGTGGCTCGGTCAATTTGAGTGGCGTGACCAACGACATTCAAGGGCTGAGCAACAAGACGTTGACTGATCCAAGCTTCGCGACTGTGGGCCGTGGGGCTACGGAAGAACAGCTCAAGATCGTCAATGACACGGCCAGCGCAGGCTGGAACGTGGCAGCGAACGGCGAGGCCACGGGTGGCAATGTGGCGCCTGGCGGCAAGGTCGACTTCAGCAACTCCGACAGCAACATCGCGATCACCCGCACGGGCACGAATCTCGATTTCAAGCTGGCGGATGACGTGAAGGTCAACAACAGCGTGACCGTGGGCCAGAGCGTGCTGAACACCACCGGTCTGACTGTGAACAACGGCACGACGACCACCGCCGTTGCAGCCGGCGGCGTGACCAGCGGGACGGTCAACCTGAGCGGCGTGACGAACGACATTCAGGGCCTGAGCAACAAGACGCTGACCGACCCAAGCTTTGCGACCGTGGGCCGTGGGGCCACGGAAGAACAGCTCAAGATCGTCAACGACACGGCCAGCGCAGGCTGGAACGTGGCGGCGAACGGCGAAGCCACGGGAGGCAACGTCGCGCCGGGCGGCAAGGTCGACTTCAGCAATTCGGACAGCAACGTCACGATCACGCGAAGCGGTACGAACCTCGACTTCAAACTGGCCGACGACGTCAAGGTCAACAACAGCGTGACCGTGGGCCAGAGCGTGCTCAACACGACGGGCCTGACGGTGAACGACGGCGCAGGCAACGTCACGACGACGTCGGCGACGGGCACCACCGTGACCAACGGCACGACCACGACGGCGATGGCTGCCGGCGGCGTGACCAGTGGAGCGGTCAACCTGAGTGGCGTGACGAACGACATCCAGGGCTTGAGCAACAAGACGTTGACCGACCCGAGCTTCGCGACGGTGGGCCGCGCAGCGACTGAAGAGCAGCTCAAGATCGTCAACGACACGGCCAGCGCAGGCTGGAACGTGGCAGCGAACGGTGAGGCCACGGGCGGCAATGTGGCGCCTGGCGGCAAGGTCGACTT